>OCVV012882568.1_pt1 | contig 43976 bp, 37 predicted proteins | sample 1539721 | NCBI WGS metagenome assembly OCVV01 (sample SAMN02144230, study PRJEB22623) | gut metagenome | biome: sheep rumen | host: Ovis aries | place: New Zealand | reverse complement strand
CTTTCCAGATGCCTTCAGTAACAATTAAATAAGTTTGTGGTGACTCCCTGTAAGTTTTCTCTTGACAGGAGGTCATTACATATCAGTTGATTGATTTTTATTTTAAGGAGGCAATATGGAACTATCTTTTCTTTATGCAATTCCCCACAACGAGATACTTGATAAGTTTTTTTTGCTGGTTACGGCCATTGCCGGTTCATACGGCCAGATATGGCTGATCGTGGGCGTGGCCCTTCTGCTTTTTAAGAAAACCAGGCGGGCCGGTGCTGCGGTACTGCTGTCATATGTATTTGTTTTCGTGCTGGGACAGTATGTGCTCAAAAATCTCTTTGACCGTCCGAGGCCCTGCCATATCGACCAGACTTTTGAGCTGCTGGTAAAAAGACCATCCAGTTCATCATTCCCATCAACCCATTCTGCCTGGTCCTTTGCGGCCGCAACGGCGGTATTTATGAGACACAGGAAAGCCGGCATTCCGGTATTCATTATGGCAGCGATCATTGCTTTCAGCCGTATGTATCTCTTCCTTCATTTCCCCACGGATGTCCTTGCGGGAATAGTATTCGGTACCGTGATGGGGCTGGCTGCAACGTATTTATGCGGATTATGGAAGAAAGAGAAGAAGGCGGAGAAGGAACCGGAAGTAGAAGCAGCAGATAGAGCCGATGATAAAGTAATAGACAAATAAATCTGGAATACAGACGAAAGTCTTGCGGCTAACCCCGGTGTCACCCTTTCCGTGAAATTCGTTTACAACAATGAGGAACACACAATGACCATTAAGGGCGACGATCCTAAGCTTGCAGAGATCCTTGCAAGGCAGGACAGCTTCTACGGCTTAAAGTTCCTGCATGACTATGTCAATGCACAGTAAGCTCATGACAGTACAGAAAGCTGAATAAATCCAACCTGCGAAGGGACAGGCAAATATGCCTGCCCCGTTTTTGATGAAAATTTTCCGGTTGCAAGTATGTTGGAACAAGGATAAAATAATATCCGTAGTTAATCTTATAGTTCTGTGAATTCTTTTTTCAACGACAGTTCGTCGAGTTTCACGGAAGATGTAATGCAAAGACAGGGGCTGTCACGGGTTCGAAAGGCGGTAGTCAGGCTATAAAAAACATGCTAAACTATATCCAGAATAGCAGGTCGGTTTCTGCTGTGGATGAAGCCACGGAGGAACTGGAGGTATATATACACAAAGTCAAGACTGATCCGGAGGTCAGGAGGAGCATTATGACATTTGGGGATATCATAGACAGCGAGAAAAGGGAAGCGGCAAAGGATACCGGCATTGAGTACATCATGGAACTGCTGAATGATGCCGGGGATGTTCCGGAAACTGTCGTTGAAAAACTTGAAAGGGTAAATAAAAAAGAAAACCTGAAACAGCTTCTCAAACTTGCTGCGAGGACTGAAGATTTAGATTCATTTGAACAGAGTCTGGATGAGATACTGGAAGCGGAAGAAAAAGAAGACTGATTTTTAAAATATAGCTTTGAAAGAACATGAGATTGTTTAAACTGTGCAGGATACTAAATGCGGTATCCTGCTTTTTTGTTGGAATGTCACTTTAGCCTTCGCGTGTATATGGGGACTGATTTCTGCTTTCAGCTTGCAAGAGAAGAATATGCAGGAAAAAATATTCCGGACAGCTGTAAAAAGATGTATGATAACAATCGGAGGAATAATTAATCATGAGCAGACTAAAAGAGCTTCGTAAATATGTGGATGCCGAGCTGGATAAAATTGAGGACACAGACAAAAGGACAAGCGCCATAGCACATCTTTACGGTGTGTCGCTGGCGGCAACCATGATTGCAAAAAAGCGTGGGCTGGATCCCGAGATTGCCTCAATGGCTGCAATGCTGCATGACCTTCATGCTTATAAGACAGGCTCATATGATGATCATGCCCACAAGGGAGCAGAGCTTGCAAGGAGTATCCTTGAAGAGCTGAAACTTACGGACGAGGCGGAGACGGATATGATATGTTCCGCAATTTACCATCATGATGACAAGCTGGTAACGGACTCGCCCATGGACGAGGCCTTAAAGGATGCGGATGTGATACACCACTGCATGAATGATCTGTCCAAGGCGGTAAAGGAAAAAGAGCAGGCACGCTTTGATAGGCTTTGTGAAGAGTTTGGCATGTAAGGCAGCCGAAAAAAGCAGGATAACGAAGAAAGGCTGAGAGAGATGAAGAAGGAAGAAAAGACAAATGTTATGAGGGTTCTTGACGGAAAGAAGATTCCCTATGAGAGCCATTCCTACGAGCCGGACGCGACCATGAGCGGTGCACAGATTGCCGGTATTTTAGGAGAACCCGCAGAGAAGGTATTTAAGACCCTGGTGACCCAGGGAAAGTCCGGTGCATATTATGTGTTTGTAGTGCCTGTTGAGGCTGAGCTGGACCTTAAGAAGGCTGCGAAGGCAGCAGGAGAAAAGGCAGTCAGCATGATAAAGCAGAAGGAACTGCTTCCTCTGACTGGCTATGTCCATGGCGGCTGTTCTCCTATCGGAATGAAGAAGCAGTTCCCGACTTTTATCCACGAAACTGCACCTGCCCTGGATAAGATTTTTGTCAGTGCAGGGAAGGTGGGATTTCAGATAGAGCTTGCTCCTGCAGACCTGATAAAAGCGGCCGGCTGCAAAGTGGCGGAGATTGCAGCTGAGTGATATTATTGGATAATACTTCAGAAAAACATTTCAGAATAAAATATCAGAAAAGACTTTCCCTTAGTGGAAAAGCACGGGAAAGTCTTCAATGCTGCGCGGTAGTTCAATCTTCCACAAGGAATACTGTTTATGATTCTTGCGCATTTCCATAAAGCCATGCAGCGTATCTAAATTGATCAGCACAAAGAGAAAAACTGAGGCAGGACAGAGCAGGTCCCTTGGGATAAGGGCGAGAGTATCCATTATCGGATCAAAGCAGTACCTCATAAAAAGCATGGTGATCATTGCAAATCCCAGACTGGTAGGAAGGGATGTGTATTTTGTCAGATGCAGCGGGATCCAGCTGTAATTCCAGTATACGACACCTATATATTTTTCTACAAATGTTCCCAGCAGGATTTCACCGATTCCTACGGTAATGACAGCCTGCACATAATATATCACGTCAAAATGTGTTTCAGAAGGTGTTCCTACCAGCAGATAAAAACCGACTACGGACAGTCCATAGCCCGAAAGGAAGGGCAGTACTGTATTCCGGTTATCCATGTATCCCTTCGTAAAAAGAAGCCAGATGTTTTCAGTAGCATATCCTAAAAAAGAGATGATCACCGATATGAACATCAGTTTAAAAATATCATATTCCATACTTGCCACGCACCTTGTTTGATGTTATACTCGTCTTGATGTTACAAGTGTAACATCAAGACATGTGAAACACAACGTCACAGGCTACGGAACTGACAGTTGTTACCGAAATTGAGAGGGCGTTACAAAAACGTGGATTTTGTAGCGCGTAAGATGGTGGATACTATGCAATCCGAAAATAAAACTTTGACAGAACTGCAGAAAAAAGAAGTGCTGCGAATGAACAATAAGGAGTCAAACCAGCTGACCAGGGAATGCCTGCAGCTTGCACTGATACATCTTATGGCAGATAAGCCCTATGAGAAGATCACTGTCAGTGAGATAGTGCGCCGGGCCGGTGTATCGAGAACTGCATTTTACCGCAACTACACGGATAAGGAAGATATTTTAAATGAGCTGGGAAGAAAGCTGATAGAAAGCATTTCAGAGCTGACGGAGAGACCTGAGCTGCATGAGGCACCAAAGCAATGGTTTGCGGATGTGTTCAGGATTGTCCGTGAGAACAAGGATATTATTGTGCTGCTTGACCAGGCCGGCATACAGCAACGGGATCTGTTTTCCGGAAAATCAATAGCGGAGCTCCTGTATCCAACAAAAGATACGGAGAGAAAGTATATGCAGCTTGCGGCAGAGGCGGCATTTTTTCAGATCCTTATAAGCTGGTTTAGAGATGGCATGCATGAGGATGAGGAATATATGGCCGGCATCTGTGTTGACATTTTTGACGGTATATTAAAGAAACTGGTATAAAGCGCTCTAATTAAAAAAGCATCTAAAAAAACAAAGCACCAAAAAAGCAATACTTAAAATGAATAATTAATATCAGGAGAATTTAAAATGGCTAAGGTTTATTCGCACTTGGATAAAATCCCGAAAGGGGAGGCATCTGACCATATTACGGAGGGGTGTCTTGTTTTGGAGGGAGGAGCATTTAGAGGGCTGTATACTCAGGGCTTCCTGGATGTACTTATGGAAAAAGATATCAATATGTCCTGCGTGATCGGAGTATCGGCCGGGGCTCTCTCCGGAATGAATTATGTGTCCGGACAGATAGGCAGGTCAGCAAGGATAAATCTTGGATTCCGTCATGACAGCCGTTATATCGGAGCAAAGGCATTGGCCAAAAGCCACAGCATACTGGATATCGGTTTCCTGACAGAAGACAGGGGGGTATTGGAACCTTTTGACAGAGAGCGGTTTGATGACCGTAAGCAGAGATTTATAGCAGTAGCAACCAACTGCAATACAGGAAAGGCAACCTGCTTTGAGAAGGGACGAAGCAGACATGTAATTGAAGGTGTAAGGGCTTCGGCATCCATGCCTTATATCTCGCCTATGGTATGGATAGAGGGTGTACCTTATCTGGACGGCGGCTGTGCATGTAAGATACCCTACAGATGGGCAATGCAGAACGGCTTTGAAAAGATAATCGTGCTTCGTACCAGGGAACTTGCTTTTCGTAAGTCTGATAAAATATCGAAGGCAGCATTTCGCTTTTATGGCTCAAGAAAAGAGTTTGCCAAAAAGCTTGCCATTAGCAACAGGGCTTATAACCATCAATGCGATGAGATTGACCGTTTGCATATGGAGGGCAGGCTCTTACAGATCGCCCCCTCAAAGAAAGTAACTGTTTCCCGTCTGGAGGGAGATATGGAAAAGCTTGGAAATCTGTACTGGCTTGGCTATAAGGATGGAATTGCAAATGTAAAACATATCCTGGATTATCTGGGGAAATAGCACAGCAGTCCGGATATTTTTGTTTGCCCCCGGAGTTGAGCGAGTTGGCATAAAATACTGATTATGATAGAATTCGGATAGCTGTTCGTAATTCATATGACTATGAACGGTTACATATTCAAATTGTCACATCAGGTATACAGTAAATCAAACGAGTAGGGGGAAAGTATGCAGGAACCGTCATATATGATCATTATTCCGGCGAATGAAGAGGATATTAAGGATCCGTCGGTATTTATCGAAAATCTGAAAAAAAATGCCCATGTTCATCTTAAAAGCCTTCAGGTGGATGAGGAACGTGGTCTGGTGGCTGATTTTGAGGTAGACGGTAAGCCTTATCAGGCTGAGATCAATCCTGCTGATGTTGAAATTCCGGAATTTGTGCGTCCGCAACATGCATTCACTAAAGAGGAGATAGAACGGATCGATGGGACCAAAACAGGTCTTAGCGTGTGCATGGATTATGAGGGAGACAGCAGGGTATGTTTCTACGACCAGCTTCGCTTTATTAATGAGATGTTTCCGTTCCCGGGAATCCTGGCGGTTATGGACTGTCCTTCTGAAAAATTGTTATCGGGTAAATGGGTTGCACTGGCAGCGAATTCAAGTATCATGCCGGCACCCAGATACCTTTTTACAGTACAGGCAGTTTCTGATGAAGACGGTGAAGTGTGGCTTCACACTCACGGACTTAAGAGATGCGGTCTGTATGAGCTTGAGATCTTATGCTCGGATAAGGATAAATGCAATGACCATTATAAAATGATAGAAACTTTTGCCTGCAGGATGCTTGAAAGTGAAGAACCAATCCAGCCGGGAGAGGGAGTTTTCCTGGCCCAGGCCGGGGACGAATATCTGGTATGCACAGCAGTTGATTGGAAGGAAGCCCTTAAACATTATCCGGATGCAAAGCTGGGTACGGAAGCGGACAGGGAGGATGAGGTTCACGGGGAAGATACCTATGTGCTGATGCTTTATGAGAGTGAGGAAGCTGAAAATACCGGATGGTACACACCAATAAGCAATTTTGATCCTTACTTGAAACAGAACCCCATGTACATGTTTTCAAACGAAGAGACGGAACGCATGAGCAGGCTTGCTATCGAAAGGCTTCCATACATAAAAAAAGCTTTTGGAAGTATGGAGTGTACGATCATCGTAAAGATAGGCCTGCCTGTTGACGAAGAATACCGGGGGAGCGACCTTCCCGAGAAGGAACATATATGGTTTGAATTGAAGGATTTAAGCGACGATATGGTTGTAGCCGAGCTGACACAGGAGCCATATTATGTTTCGGGTATCAAGGAAGGTGATATAGCCGCTTATCCGTTTTCTTCCATAACAGACTGGATAATTTTTACCCCGGAGTGCAGAATCACGCCGGATGATGTATATATGCTGAATAATGAATAAGCAAAAATCCCCAAATGTTAAGCAGGATATGTAAATAATCATAAAATATTATTTCCTACGCATTGAGTAGCGTCTCGAAAAATGTAAACCAATAGAGATGTACATAGAGTTAAAAGCTCTGCGTGCATCTCTTTTTTTATGCAGTAAGGAGGAAATATGAGAAAGGTGATTCTGGACAACGTGAAAATCTACAGCGCACTGAAACAGGCGGGATTACGCCAGAAAGATCTGCTGGAAAGAACGGAGCTGTCACTTACAACGGTAGTGACAGTATCTAACGGAAGGATCTGCAAGTTCGAAAATGCAGAAAAGATAGCGGAAGCCCTTGTAGTACGGGTGGAAGATATCACATCAGACCGTATTTATTAAGGAGAAAGACATGGATACAAGGAAAAGAATGCTTGCCTGCCGTGAGAAAGGTCTTTACTACAGGCAGATGACCTTCAGGAACTATTGGTTCTGAGACAATATGCGGAGGCAGAGAAATGAATAAACGGATCAGGCTATTGGCGATACTGTTCGGAGTACTGCTTGGAATGATTGCTGGACACTTTATATGGGGAAGAATTATCTGTAAGCATATACAGAGAGTACATTGACAACTGAATAACGGTTAGTGAAAATGTGTAAAAAATACTCAAAAAGTGTTGACATTTACACAAAAATTGTGTAATATATACTTGTAAGGAGGAAATGCAATGAAGCAGAGAGACCTGATCAAGAAGCTGGAAGAAGCGGGATTCGAGTTTGAAAGACACGGAGGTGACCACGATATATACAAAAGAGGCGCAGACCAGGAAAAAATCCCAAGACACCGAGAGATAAATGAAAAGCTGGCAAAAGGAATATTAAGAAAGTGGGGGCTCAAATGAGCCCCTCACAAAGGAGGTAGATTATGGTAGCAGTATATCCGGCAATTATTACACGAACAGGCGACGAAAAAGACACATATCTGATTGAAATTCCTGACATTAACGGAATGACCGAAGGATATGGAATGGCTGATGCAATAAGGATGGCTAGAGACTATATCGGCTGCACACTTTACGACAAGGATGAAAGCGAATATCCCAAGGCAAGTGCTGATCTGGATATATCCAAGGGGACATTTACGGATTCCGGCGAAAGCATAGTGACCATGGTTGATATAGACATCGAGGCATACAAAAAGAAAATGAACAGCAAGGCCGTCAGAAAGAATGTAAGCATTCCGGCATGGCTTGATCAGAGGGCACAGGAAGAACATATCAATCTTTCAAGAGTCCTTCAGGAAGCACTTATGGAAAAGATGAATTTGGCATAAGCAAAACTGCATACAGCAAAAGGGATAGGGGCTGTCGCAACATCTATTGCGACAGCCCCATGGTGATATAATAAAATATAAGGTGAACGAAGATGCAAATTTAGAGTATGCGGATATAGTTCTAAATAATATGCAGGATGATTATTACGATATAGAAAAAAGAAATAGTCACATAAAAATCTTAAAAGATGCTGGTGTGATATTGGAGGTATTCTCATGAGTGTTACGATAGAACAGATAACTAAAAAATTAGGCTTTGATCCGTTAAATCCGCCAGATAGAGATACCGGAAATCCTTTTTTGGTTGATGATCATACGCCGAGTCCGTATAGCGTACTTACAGCGGAGGAATCGAACTGGCTTGTAAAATATGTTTATGAAAAAACTTTCAAAAAAAAGATCCCATACAACATATAAAATGCCATTTCACAATAAGCAATTATACAAAGGCATCGGCTTCCCGGTGCTTTTTTAGTGGGAGAAGAGATAATGAGTTTGGATAAAAAGAAATTCCAGTGGCAAAAGGAAAAAACACCTTTGGATGTGAGACAGTATTTAGCAAATGTGCCGACAGCGTCCCTGGTGGAAGAACTTGAAACCAGAGAAGCGGTAAGCACGATATATGCAGAGCCGTATCAGGATGTGAAGTACTCCGTCAATGGCCCTGCAACGGTACTGATTGTTACGGATTAGGGGCTTATATGGATATAGAAAAGATAAAAGAAGAATACGAGGAATTGTAAAGCGTACTTAGCGAAACAAAAAAAGGTAGTTGACATTTGTTATATCGGTATGATATTTTTTTATAAACCGTTGACGGAGAGTGAGTAGGTATCGCATCACTTGTCAGGAGAGAGCTGCGGATGGTGGGATCGCAGTGGCAGGCGCGGTATTGAATGGACTCCGGAGGGCGACCGGAAATGCCGATGGCAGAGTATGGGAGACGGAGTGGATCATCGTTAAAGGATCCGGCACATGATAGTGTGTACAGAGTGGGTGCGTTATGCACCAAGCCGGGTGGCACCGCAGGTATGAATTTTCAAGCCTGTCCCAGCAGAAACTGCTATAGGGACAGGCTTTTTGTTTTGTATTTTCCGGTCAGATGCGTAATCGTGCAGGCATCCGACAGGCGCTACATTACCGGGCAGCAATTATAGCCGAACGATGTCCTGTCCCGTCAAATTTAAAAGCGCAGGTATTTCGAAACGGAGACCGGCGCATAGCCGCAAAAATGCGGCAGAAGGAGGAAATTATGAAAAAGAGGCTTTTATCATTTCTGATGACATCAGTAATGGCTGTATCACTTTGCGCATGCAGCACTGCGGGAACAGGTGAAACTCCCGACGGTGGTGATGATCAGGCATCAGGCAAGACCTACAAGGTGGGTATCTGCAACTATGTTGATGACGCATCTTTAAACCAGATCGTAAGCAACATTGAGACACGACTTGACGAGATCGGTGCGGAAAACAATGTTACATTCGAGATCGAATATGACAACTGCAATGCAGATTCAAATGTTCTTTCCCAGATAGTTGCAAATTTCATAGCTGATGATGTGGATATTATGGTAGGTGTTGCGACACCTGTTGCAATGACCATGCAGGCAGCCACAGAGGATAACGGTATCCCGGTTGTTTTTGCAGCCGTTTCAGATCCTGAGGGTGCAGGCATCGTTGCATCCAATGATGCACCCGGTGCAAACATAACCGGTACATCCGATTATCTGGATACCAATGCGATAATGAACCTTATCCTCGTGCAGAATCCGGATATCTCAAAAGTTGGTCTTCTGTATGATGTAGGACAGGATTCGTCAACAGCAGCGATCGCTGATGCCAAGGCTTTCCTGGATGAAAAGGGCATAGAGTATGTGGAGCATACGGGAACCAATGTTGACGAGGTATCCCTCGCTGTTGACGCTTTCATAGCTGATGGAGTGGAGGCGATATTTACACCTTCGGACAATACGATAATGACTGCAGAGCTTTCAATATATGAAAAGCTTTCTGAAGCAGGCATACTTCATTATGCCGGTGCAGATTCATTTGCATTAAACGGTGCATTCTTAGGATACGGCGTTGACTATGCAAATCTTGGAGTAGAAACCGCAGATATGGTAGGCGAGATACTGATAAACGGTGCTGATCCCGCTTCCACGCCTGTCAGAACTTTTGACAACGGAACAGCTACCATAAATACAGATGTATGTGATATGCTGGGACTTTCCTTTGATGAGCTTAAGGAAGCGTTTGCACCTTACTGCACAAAGGTTGAGAGCATTACTACAGCAGAGAGCTTTGAATAAAGAGGTTTGTAATGGGAATCGGTGAAATTCTTCCGCTGCTGCAGACAGCCTTAGAGCTTGGTCTTATCAGCGCACTAACGGTACTGGCTCTATACTTAAGTTACACGATGTTAAATGTATGCGACCTGTCAACGGATGGCTGCTTTACCATGGGAGCCACCGTTGGTGCGGTTGTCGCCATATCGGGACATCCCTATCTGTCCATACCTGCCGCTATGGCAGCAGGCGTGGTATCAGGATTCATTGTGGCGCTGCTGCAGACCAAGATGGGGGTTGAGAGCCTGCTGGCCGGTATCATAGTAAATACAGCATGGTATTCGATCAATATTGCAATTATGGGCAATTCGTCCCTGCTAAATATGAATAAAACAGAGACGGTTTTTACGCAGCTTAAGGAAATACTTGAGGGGACTTTCCTAGGCGGTGCTTATAAGCTTATCATTGCAGCAGTGGCTGTCACCCTGGTGGTGGTTTTCCTGGCATTTTTCCTAAGGACCAGACTTGGGCTTGCCATAAGGGCTACGGGAAACAATCCGGATATGGTAAAATCATCCTCCATCAATCCTGCATTCACTACCATAGTGGGATTGTGCATAGCAAATGCTTTTACTGCGCTCAGCGGCTGTCTGTTAGCCCAGTCACAGAAATCGGTCAATATTGATATAGGATCAGGTATGGTAACGATAGCTTTGGCATCCCTTCTGATAGGGCAGGCACTTGTGTCAAAAGGCGGGATCACAGCCAAGGCATGCGGTGCTGTTGCGGGTGCTTTTGTTTTCAGACTTGTATATACCATAGCGTTAAGGTTTAATCTGCCGGCGTATATGCTTAAGTTCGTATCGTCGGTCATTGTCATAATCGCCATAAGCGGACCTTATTTCAAGACCAGGCTTCCTCTTATAAAGCGCAGTATGGGACTGAAAAAACATCCTGCAGGCAGATCGGAGGGCGGTGACGATGCTTAAACTTTCGGAAATATCAAAGACTTTTAATCCGGGAACCGTCAATGCCAAGCTGGTATTGGATAAGCTTAACCTGAAGGTGGAGGACGGCGAGTTTGTGACCATAATAGGTGCCAATGGCGCCGGAAAATCAACCCTGTTTAATGCCATAAGCGGAAACTTTATCACAGACAGCGGCAGGATAGAGCTTGACGGTGATGATATAACCCTTGCTCCGGAATATGTACGTGCACGTAAGATAGGGCGATTGTTCCAGGATCCCATGCGGGGAACTGCGGCCGGCATGACCATAGAGGAAAACCTGATGCTAGCAGCAGGCAGGGGAGGCTGGCTTTCTCATATGACAAAGGAGCAGAGGAATGAATTCCGTGAGATACTGTCAAAGCTGAACATGGGGCTGGAGGACAGAATGAAACAGCCTATGGGGCTTCTGTCCGGCGGTCAGCGCCAGGCTGTGACCCTCCTTATGGCAACTATCAATCCACCCAGTTTACTGCTTTTGGATGAGCATACTGCAGCGCTTGATCCGGCGGCAGCAGATAAGGTGCTTGAGATAACTGAAGATGTGGTGAAGAAAGAACGCCTGACCTGTCTTATGATCACCCACAATATGCAGTCGGCTCTTACTCTTGGAAACCGTACCCTTATGATGGATAAGGGGAAGATCATACTTGATGTATCCGGTGAGGAGCGTGCAGCTATGACCGTTCAGGACCTGTTGGACCGGTTCAAGGACATTGCCGGAAGGGCATTGGATAATGACAGGATGCTTTTAGATAAAGATGCGCTTCCTTGACGAACACGTGAAATGTGCGATAATTACAGAATGTGCGGCTGTTTAGTACAGCCGGAAATTATACGGAGAAAGTGATTTTTGTAATGTTTACGATTCTTTTTGCCATATACTGCCCACTGTCGATACTTTATCTGGAGACCGTATTTATGCTGTCAACAGATATACCTTTTTCGGCCGGTAATCTGATCGGTATAGTCATATCCAGCGCCTGCTGCGGCAGCCTTTTTTTCCTTTTATCGTCGCTGTTTAATAATAAAAATATCAATCGGGGGCTGCGTGCATTTTTTCTGTTTCTGCAGAGTCTCCTTTTTTTATTGATCTATTTTATATTTGCGGAATTCGGCGTGTTCTATTCATTCGGTACCATGGCAAATGGTGCGACCGATGCTGTTTCAGAATATTCTTATAATATAAGGATATTGCTGCTGTCTCCGAGCGGACTTCTGCATTTTGCGATTTTCCTGCTTCCTTTTATCCTTTACCTGATACTTATGAGAAAGGACGAAGCAAAGAGGCTTGGCCCGAAGGAAATAGCACTTAATGCATCACTTGTGGTTCTGCTTTTTTTGATCCACAGGCTTTATATAGGCGGGAATGACATCATGTACCATTCCTATACCGATGAATATGATTTCGACAGAGCGGTGCGTATACTTGGAGTAAATACAGCGGCAAGGTTGGAAGTGAGGGAGGCGGTTCCATGGTTTAGCAAAAGTGAACCTGAAGACACCACTGCCGGATTTATTCTCCCGGAGGATAATAAAGAAGCTGCCTCGAATGCTGTTGAAACGATGATGCCTGCTCCTGCTGTATCTGCATCAGGCAATGGTGTGTCTGCCGATGCTGCTGAAAACGGTGATCCCGAAACTCCTGAAGAGATCGTATACACCCCGAACATCCTTGATATTGATTTTGAGGCCCTTGCAGAAACCACATCGGGAAATCTTCAGGCAATGGATCTGTATGTGGCGTCCCTTACGCCTTCCATGAAAAACCAGTATACCGGATTATTCAAGGGCAAGAATCTTATATTGATAACAGCAGAAGCTTTTTCTGCGGAAGTTATAGATGAAGAACTGACGCCTACACTTTACAGGCTGGCAACCAAAGGTATACAGTTTACTGATTATTATCAGCCCTCCGGAGCAGGAACTACCGGCGGTGAGTATAATATCCTCATGGGGATGCTTCCTACGAACGGCGGATCCTCCATGACGGACACCCGTGACAACTTAAACTATATGACAATGGGCTATCAGCTGAACAGGCTGGGGTATTATGGCAAGATGTATCACAACGGCTCATATACCTATTACAACCGTAATGCTACACATATTAACCTTGGCTATTCTGACGGTTTCATGGCAAACGGCAACGGCCTTGAAAAAATGCTTGACCATGCATGGTCACTCAGCGATAAGGATATGTTCGAGGCAACTCTTCCTACTTACATAGACAGTCAGCCCTTCAATATTTACTATATGACAGTCAGCGGACATTGTCCTTATACCTTTGACGGCAATGCAATGTCAAAAAAACATAAGGATGAGGTGGCGGATCTTGAGTATTCTTCCCAGGTAAGGGCATATCTGGCAAGTCAGCTTGAGTTTGAGGCTGCAATGGAATATCTGGTAGACACATTGGAAGAAAAGGGGATTGCGGACGATACTGTCATAGTGATATCCGCAGATCACTTTCCTTACGGGCTTTCCTATGGAAGCTCGCTGCCGGAACTTTACGGCGAGAAGGTGAAGAATAATCTTGTACGGGACCACAACCGTCTCATAATATGGTGCGGCGAGCTGGAGGATATGGATCCGATCGTTGTTGATGACCCGGTTTTCAGCCCGGATATCACGCCGACACTGCTCAATCTTTTTGGTATTGAATTTGATTCCAGGCTCATGGTCGGAAGAGATGTGCTGTCTGATGCAGACCCGCTTGTGTTTAATCTGTCCCATGACTGGAAGACTGATCTTGGCACATATATTGCATCCAGCGGAAAGTTTACTCCCGCAAGCGAAGATACCGTGATACCTGAAGGTTATGAAGATCAGATAAAGACCATAGTAAACAATAAGATCAATTTCTGCAGAAAGTGCCTGTCCTCGGACTATTACAGCCATGTATTTCCGGAGGCAGAATCTTCCCGCTCTGCCATGACCTACGGAAGGACCAACTATGTCGCTCCGACAGAAGCACCGGCGGAGGAAGCGGCTCCCGATCTCGGTCTTCCGGCGGAAGATGCGATACCGGTGATACAGGAGGAGGTACCGCCCGTTACGGATGAACAGCAGACTGACCTGCCGCCGGTTACGGACAGTCCGGCGGAAAATCCTGCTGAAAGTACTGACGGCGAGCCGCTTCCTGCGCCGTCCGACAGTCAGGAAAATGCTGAATAGTTATGAAGGCAGGAGAGAGAAGTTGTTACAGAAAGCAAAGAATTTATAAAAAGGAGGAATTGCAAATGGGTTCGGGCAGAAATACGGATAGGAAACCGTATAAAAAGAACATTAAAATTTTCCTCATATTATGCATGATACTGGCAGTGCTTGTGCCTGGTGCACTTACCATAAGCGTTAACGCTTCGGATGACAGCGGACAGGAAGATTCGGAGACAGCAGCCTGGAGGGCTTATAACGGCAGGAAGATAGGCGTGCTCACGGGAACACCGACGGAAGATCTGGCAAAGACCGAGTTCCCGGACAGTGAGCTTTTATATTTCAGCAGCTATCCGGACCTGAATGCGGCTCTTCTTGCAGGCAGGATCGACGCTTATATTGGGGATGAGCCTAATCTCAAGACTATACATGCCGAACAGCCGGAGATTGATTTTATCCGCGAAAAGATAACAGAGGCTGAGTACAGTTTTGCTTTCAGGAAAGATGATCCGGACAGTGCTGCCCTCTGTGAAGAATTCAATTCTTTCCTTGCGGAGAAATTCGCAGACGGCACCATGCAGGAAATAGAGGATATCTGGCTGGGTGTGGATGAAGACAAAAAGGTCGTTGATATGGAAGGTTTATCCGGTGAGAAAGGCTCCATAACGATCGTCACTACATCATCGGATATGCCATGGTCTTATATAAAGGACGGGAAAAATGTGGGTTATGATATAGACCTTGTTACCCGTTTCTGCCGTGAGAAAGGATATGCACTTGAAATACTTGATGTGGATTTCTCAGGCAGGATTCCGGCTGTACAGTCCGGCAGGGCCGATTTTTCCACCGACATGAATGCCACGCCCGAGCGAAGGGAGCAGGCACTTTTCTCTGATCCTACAAGCTATGGAGGATATGTTCTTGCTGTGCCTGCTAAGGAACTCGCACAGGAAGGTCAGGAAAACGGCACTGCAGAATGCGTGCCGGAATTTACAGAATTCTCAGATCTGAAGGGAAAGACCGTATCCATGCTGGTAGGCGCTCCCTTTGAGGAACTGGTAAAAAGCAAGGCCCCTGGGGTGGGAAGCTTTTCTTATTTTAATAATATGGCGGACATTCTTCTGGCTTTAAAGGACGGAAAGACCGATGCCTGCCTTAATAATAATGCCATTGCAGAGCTTGCGGTAAACAGGGATCCTGAGCTCGCGCTTTTCCCGGAGCCCCTTAAGGAAGGGACATTTGGCATTGCCTTTGCAAAGGATGATGAGAGGCTTGCGGGGTGGCAGGCCGCTTATGACAGTATTCCCGAGGAAACGAAAAAAGAATTATGGGAAAAATGGACCGGACTTGATGACAGCGTAAAGACTGTCCCTAAGCAGGACTGGCCGGGAACAAACGGGACCGTACAGGTAGCTGCCTGTGACGCACTTGAGCCAATGAGCTATGCGGGTGAAGGCGGAGAACTTATAGGTTTTGATATTGAGATGATACTGCTCATGGCAAAGGAAATGGATGTGCATGTAGAATTTGTGGGGATGGAATTTGCCTCCGTCTTATCCTATGTGCAGTCAGGCAAAGCACTTATGGGAGCCGGTTCCATAATCGTTACGGATGAGAGAAGGGAAGCAGTTGACTTTATTGAGTATTATCCTGCTTCATTCGTGCTCATTGTAAGGGCTGCAGAAGCAGAGGCTGAAAATAAGGGATTTATTGCAAGAACCTGCGAGAGCTTTGAAAAGACTTTCATAAGAGAGGCAAGGTGGAAACTTTTCCTTCAGGGAATAGGGACCACCATACTGATTACTGTTTTATCCATAATCTTTGGAACTGTTCTGGGATTTTTGCTGTACATGGCATGCCGTAACGGAAACAGGGCAGCTAATCTGATCGCAGGATTATTTGTGTGGCTGGTGCAGGGAATGCCGGTTGTGGTACTCTTAATGATCCTTTATTACATTATTTTTGCCAAGACATCGATAAGCGGAACAGCGGTAGCAGTAGTGGCTTTTACGCTTGTATTCGGTGCCGGGGTATTCGGCATGTTAAGGACCGGAGTAGGCGCTATTGATAAGGGACAGTCGGAAGCTGCGCTAGCATTAGGCTATGGAGATCTCCGTTCTTTCTTCCGTATCATCCTGCCCCAGGCGGTCCCTCATTTCCTGCCGGTCTATAAAGGGGAAGTAGTGGCACTTATCAAGGCAACGGCTATCGTAGGATATATCGCGGTGCAGGATCTTACCAAGATGGGCGATATCGTGCGGGGACGTACCTATGAGGCATTTTTCCCGCTGATCGCAGTTGCTGTCATATATTTTATACTGGGGTGGCTTTTGACATTTATTGTCAGCCGTATAGAAGTATCCGTAGATCCGAAGCAGCGGAAGAGGGAAAATATCCTGAAGGGGGTTGAGATAAATGATTGAGATCAAAAAACTTAGAAAAGAATATGATATGGTAACCCCGCTTAAGGATGTCAGCGTGACGATAAACGACGGGGATGTTATTTCGGTAATAGGACCGTCAGGTACGGGGAAATCTACACTGCTGCGCTGTATCAACCTGCTTGAGACACCTACTTCCGGTCAGGTGTTCTTAGGGGACGAAGAGATCACTGCAAAGGGATATGATGTAAAAAAAGCCAGAAGGAGAATGGGGATGGTATTCCAGTCCTTCAATCTGTTCGGGCATCTTACAGTCATAGAAAATCTCATGATAGCGCCTATGGATCTTTTGAATAAGAGTAAACAGGAGGCATATGACAAAGGCATGGAGCTGCTCAGGAGAGTGGGAGTGGCGGATAAGGCTCTGTCATATCCGGACGAGCTCTCCGGCGGACAGAAGCAGAGAGTAGCCATTGCAAGGACACTCTGCATGGATCCCGAGGTGATACTTTTGGACGAGCCCACGAGCGCACTGGATCCCACTATGGTTTCGGAGGTGCAGGCTGTTATAAGGGAGTTAGCAAAAAGCGGCAAGACCATGATGATAGTGACTCATGAAATGAGTTTTGCCAGGGCTATATCTAACCGGGTGTTCTATATGGATGACGGCGGAATTTACGAGGAGGGGACACCGGAAGAAATCTTCGATGCTCCGAAAAAAGAACTGACAAGGCGCTTTATCAGAAAGCTTAAAGTATTCGAAGCAAGGATAGACAGCAGAGACTATGACTTTATCCGCATGGACGCAGAGCTGGATACGTTTTTTATGAATAATGATGTGGCATCTGCCACGAAATACCGCATACGGCTTGCCATAGAAGAACTGGTACGGCAGATACTGATACCGCATTATGATATGCCTGACATAAACGTGAGCGTGGAGTATTCAATGCAGGATGAAAAATGCCATATATCCGTATCCTACGCAGGGGAAGCATTTGATATCAAAGATACGGACAACGGACTGTCTCTTTCAATGCTTGAAAACACGGCGGAGGAGCTCTCATACAGCTATGACAAGGAAGCTGAATTGCCAAATAGGGTGGATATACAGATAAGGTGATATATTTAAAGTAATATATTTAAAGTAATACATTGACCACACCGTATAGACTCGCCTGACGGTGTAAAGTGAGCCTTAGCAGTTCTCGGAAATGTTTAGACGCACCAGGAACGGACCGCCATGGAAGGCGGGCCGAGTGAACAACGCTACATGGATGTAGCGTGTGAACGGTTCCGAACGAGACGCTCAGACTTTGGCATTTCCGTAAGAACTGCTTGGCGAACGACCCCACCGGCAGGTGAGCTATCGGTGTGGGCTCTTTTTTGACTAATCTGCGTCCTTTTATGTATAAACAGCATTTCATCAGTCAAAATCCGCTAAAAGAATTTCTAAATTCGTGGTAGAATGATATTTGAGATTTAACTGTTCTGAACAGTTATTCAGGACTTTCTATATCCTAAAATGTTGACGGGGGTGTGTATTATGGATTTTCAGGCTCTGGCAGAGCGCATGCCGGCTATGACATGCGTAGTATCGGTGGAGAAGCATCCGGAAAGCGGAAAAGGGAAATTCAGGCTTGTTGCGGGGAACCGGGCATATATCGATTCCATAGAGCATCCCGTGCCGGGCATGATAATGCTCAGCAATGAATTTGTTTCCGGTAGCGAGTATACAAACTATATCACAAGAGATCTTAATTTCGAAGAATTCTGTTACAACTCGGCAAAAAATAAAAAATGCCTTCATTCTTATGCACATCCTGACCGGATGCCGTTTTGGTTCAATATGATCTTTCTTCCTGTGGACTACGAAGATGATGATTACTGTTACTGTCTGTATATAATGGAAGTCAATATAGAAGCTGATGCTGAGGCGCTGTCAAATCAGTCTGCTGAGAATGCACTGTCTGTTCTGGATACCTGCATAAGGCTCAGGGGAACAAATGATTTCAAGGCGGCCATGCGGGATGTTATCCTGGGAATCGGCGAGCTGTGTGCGGCACAGCACTGCTGTATCCTTGTCATGAACGAACTGGAAAGGTCCTGCTATGTGCTCTGTGAATACCTTGACGAGACCAGCGGCCTTCTTCCCATGGAAAACTATGTCGATGACGAATTTTATGACATAGCGGAGTCCTGGGTAGGGACCATAGCAGGCAGCAACTGCCTGATTGCCAAGGATGCTGATGATATGCAGATCATCAAGGAGCGTAACCCTGTATGGTATGAGTCACTTACCGGTGCAGGTGCATACAATATCGTGCTTTTCCCTCTTAAGTCAAGGAACCAGCTCTTAGGATTTATGTGGGCCCTGAATTTTGATTCTGCGCGTGCGGTCAAGATAAAGGAGACCCTTGAAGTTACCACATTCATTCTTGGATCGGAGCTTGGCAATTACCTGCTGTTAGACAGGCTTAAGACCCTCAGCTCAAAGGATATGCTTACGGGCGTAATGAACCGTAATGAGATGAACAATGTGGTAGATAAGCTCTGCCATGGAGAAAAGGAGGGGGAGTCAGTAGGTGTAATCTTTGCAGATATTAACGGCCTGAAGGCTGTAAATGATATAGAGGGACACAGTGCCGGAGATCTTCTGCTTAAGAATGCGGCTGCTGTCCTAAAGCAGTTCTTTTCGGAGGATGAAATATTCCGTGCCGGCGGAGATGAGTTCTCGCTAATCGTTACCGGTGTCACAGAAGAGGAACTGAATAAGAAAATCGAGGATATAAGGAGTGCCTGTGAAAGGTATGATAAGCTTTCGTTTGCATTGGGCGGCTGCGTTGAGAAGAACAGCAACAATGTGCGCCTGGCCTTAAGATGTGCGGATGAGAGGATGTACGAGGACAAGAAGAAGCATTACGAGGATCACCCGGAGCAGAAGGTGGAGGATGAAAGGCTCGGCCGTTTCAATGCCCGGGATATGGAGGAGATAAGCCGTGAACGTAATATTTTTAAGGAAATCAACTACGATTCCCTTACGGGGCTTCCAAGCATGACCTATTTCTTCAAGCTTGCGGAAAATGCCCGCAAGATCATGCATGAAAACGGCGTACCTTCGGCACTGGTTTATGTTAATCTTAACGGTCTTAAATTCTACAATAAAAAGTACGGCTTTTCCGAAGGTGACAATCTTATCAGGGAGCTGGCAAGGCTGATCTCCGAGCAGTTCGGGGAAGAAAACTGCAGCCGTTTCGGACAGGACCATTTTGCAATATTTACAGAAGAAACGGATCTTGAGAAGAAGCTCAAGAGGCTTTTCAATGCCATGAAGGCTGCCAACGGAGGAAAGACGCTTCCGCTGAGAGTGGGAATCTATCCCGATTCCATGGGTGTTGTGGAGACATCCCTTGCCTGCGACAGGGCACGTTATGCCGGCAATATATCAAGGGATGATAATAATTCCTATTTCAACTACTTCGACCAGAGGATGCTGAAAAGGGAAATGAACCGCCAGTACATAATCGAGAATATAGACCGTGCCATTGCGGAAAACTGGATAAAGCCTTTTTACCAGCCAATAGTTCGTGCCACAAATAAAAAAGTCTGTGACGAAGAAGCGCTGGCCAGATGGATAGATCCCGAAAAGGGAATGCTTTCTCCGGCTGACTTTATTCCGATACTGGAAGATACAAAGCTTATCTACAAAGTGGACCTGGCTATCCTGGATGCTGTGCTTGAGCGTATCAAAAACCAGATGGCCGATAAAAAGATGCATGTGGTTCCCCTGTCCATCAACCTTTCAAGGACTGATTTTGAGACCTGCGACATAGTAAGAGAAATATGCAACCGTGTGGATGCGGCTAATGTCCCCAGGGAATATATTACCATAGAGATTACGGAGAGTGTTGTCGGTGGAAACTTCGACTTCATGAAAGAACAGGTAAGACGCTTCCAGGAGCTTGGATTCCCGGTATGGATGGATGATTTCGGCAGCGGCTATTCATCCTTAGACCTCCTTCAGGAGATACAGTTTGACCTGATAAAGTTCGATATGCGTTTCATGAGGCAGTTTGATACATCGCCCAAATCAAGGATCATACTGACCGAGCTTATGCGGATGGCAGTAAGCCTTGGAATAGAGACTGTCTGTGAGGGCGTTGAAACGGCTGAACAGGTTGAGTTCTTAAGAGAGATAGGCTGTACAAAGCTGCAGGGATATCATTTCTGCAAGCCTATTTCCCTTGACGACATACATGAAAGATACAGGACAGGAAAGCAGATAGGCTTTGAGAATCCGGAAGAATCCGAATACCAGAAGGTTCTCAGTTCGATAAATCTTTATGACCTTGGATCGGTGTCCAATGACGAAGGGGAATCTGTAAAGCATTATTTCAATACCCAGCCCATGGCGATTCTTGAATGTGACGGAGAGACTGTCAGGGCCGTAAGACTTAACAAGTCATTTTCGGAATTCGTAGCCCTGCATAAGAATGTTTATAAAACATTTATGAACCGTCTGGTTCATTGCAGGAATGTTGGACAGAGGATCGTTGTCAATGAGATACTGGAGACTGGTGAAAATGTCAATGCTCTCATAAGAAAGCTGGCTGAAAATCCTTTAAGCAAAATGGATGCCTATGCAGTTGCCGTGCTTGACATTACCTCGGATGATGAACAGGTTTTAACCTACACAGGTGTAGCTCAGGCTCTCTCAGCGGATTATATAGACCTTTATCATATCGATCTTGATACGGAGAAATATACGCAGTATTCACCCAATGCTGACAATCATGATATTTCGGTAGCAAGGACCGGAGAGGGATTCTTTGAAGCGGCACATAAGGACGCGGGCCAGTTTGTCTTTGAAGATGACAGGCAGCAGTTTATTGAGGCTTTTACAAAGAGTAATGTGCTGAAGGCACTGGATGAGAACGGCGCATTCACTCATACCTACAGGGTCATGATAGCACCTAAGGAAGAGGGGAATGCCGCACAGACATATAAGCAGAAATCTGAAGGCAGGCCTATGTATGTAAGCATGAAGGTTGTCCGCCTTAACCGTGACGGAAACCATGTGGTAATGGCTGTCAACAATGTTGATGCCCAGATGAAACAGCAGGAGCTTATTGACAGGCTGCGTGAGGAGACTGCCACTTATACCAGGATATCTGCTCTTATGGGTAATTTTATCGGAATCTATACAGTGGATCCGGAGACCGGCAGCTATATGCAGTACAGTGCATCGGATGAATATGCAGACCTGGGCACTTCCAAGGTGGGGTGGGATTTCTTCGAGGATTCCAGGAAAGAGATAGAAGGGGTGATCGCACCCGAGGACTATTATTATTTCATGGCTGAGTTTACGAAGGAGAACATCCTGTCAAAGACGGCAGACGGCGGTATATTTACCATAAGTTATCATCTTATGATCGCCGGCAAAAAGACTGAGATCAATCTGAGGGCCGGTATTGTACAGGAAAAAGACGGCCCGCAGCTGATAGTAGGCATCATTATGGGGAAGAGTTCGTGATCGGTCAGTGACCTGCCTGCAAGATCTTTTTGACACAGTATAAGGCTTATGATAAAATACAACGGATAAAAGTGTAATAGCATTTTCTTTTAGGAGGAAAAAATAATGAAGCATATAAAGACTTTAAACACAAGAGACCTTAAGAAGAGCCTCAAGAACGGCGGATGCGGCGAGTGCCAGACATCATGCCAGTCAGCCTGCAAGACTTCCTGCACTGTAGGAAATCAGAGCTGTGAAAAGGTGTCAAAGTAAGACTGTTAGTTACATCTAAACGGGCAAAAGGCAGCGGTTATGTTGATCGCTGCTTTGTTGCGTATAATAAGGAAAACTATGATACATGAATACAAAAGCCATGGGTACAATATTGTCCTGGATGTGAATTCCGGAAGTGTACATGTGGTGGATGATATAGCATATGAGCTTATTCCCCTGATCGAAAAGGATATTGAGGCAGGACTCAGTGATGACGAGATCGCACTTAAGCATGCGGGCTCTCTTCTTGATGTGGAGAAAAAGGATGCCGTAGAGGAGATACTGGAGCTTAAGAATGCCGGTATGCTTTACTCAGAGGATGTCTATAAGGATTCCATAGGGAGTTTTATGGAGCGGGAGACTGTGGTGAAAGCCATGTGTCTTCATATTGCCCATGCCTGCAATCTGGGCTGTAAATACTGTTTTGCGGGAAAGGGTGAATACTATGGTCCCTGTGGGCTCATGAGTTTCGAAGTGGGAAAGGCTGCCCTGGATTATCTTGTGGAGAATTCCGGTACAAGGCACAATCTTGAGGTGGATTTCTTCGGCGGCGAGCCCCTTATGAACTGGGATGTGGTAAAGCAGCTTGTGGCATACGGCCGCAGCATAGAAAAGGATAAAAATAAAAAATTCCGCTTTACCCTTACCACTAACGGAACATTGCTTAACGATGACATAATGGAATTCGCAAATAAAGAGATGAGCAATCTGGTGCTTTCCATTGACGGCCGCAAAGAAGTGCATGATTTCATGCGTCCTTACCGTAACGGAAAGAGCAGCTATGACGACATACTGCCCAAGTATATCAAGGCTGCAGAGTCCAGGGATCAGATGAATTATTATGTCAGGGGTACATATACCCATTTCAATACGGATTTTGCTGCGGACGTGATACATCTTGCGGATATGGGCTTTAAGCAGATTTCCGTTGAGCCGGTGGTGGCACCTGAAGAGGAGGAATATGCCCTTAAAAAGGAAGACCTGCCGGTACTTTTAGAACAGTACGATATACTGGCGGATGAGATGTTAAAGAGGAGACGTGAAGGAAATCCCTTCAATTTCTTCCATTTCATGATAGACCTTGAGGGCGGCCCGTGTGTATATAAGAGGCTTTCCGGGTGCGGGGCAGGCTGTGAATATGTGTCAGTAACGCCCTGGGGAGATATCTATCCCTGTCATCAGTTTGTGGGGCAGGAGGAATTTAAGCTGGGCTCTGTTTATGACGGGATAGAAAGGAAGGACCTGCAGAAGAAATTCCATGACTGCAATGTTTATTCCAAGCCGGAGTGCGAGAAATGCTTTGCCAGGTATTACTGCAGCGGCGGCTGCATGGCAAACTCACAGCACTTTACCGGAGACATATATGGCGCATATGAGACAGGATGCGAGCTTCAGCGGAAGCGGGTGGAATGTGCAATAATGCTCAAGGCTGCTGCAGCCGATGAGGAATAGGAGGAGTAACTATGAAAAAGTCGAAGGCGATAGTCGTACTGCTGCTCATACTGGCAGTACTCGGTGGATCGGGCTATCTTGTATGGAACGGTGTGGACACGTCCACTGATGAAGATTATCTTGCGGCTAAGAATACCAGGCTTGGCCTGGATCTTGCCGGCGGTGTCAGTATCACATACCAGGTAGTGGGGGATGAAGCTCCCAGCAAATCCGACCTGGATGATACTGTATTCAAGCTGAGGAAGAGGGTGGATCAGTATTCCACTGAATCCAATGTGTATCCCGAGGGTGACAGGCGTATAACCATAGAAATCCCCGGCGTTACGGATGCCAATGCCATACTTGAGGATCTCGGTAATCCCGGATCGCTTTATTTCATACGTGCCGTGAGCTCGGTTGACGGAAGCTATAACTACGGTCTTATGACGACCACTACTGATGGCTATCAGGTGTGCAAGGAAGACGATACCTATTTTGTAGGCATCGGTGACAATGCATATCTTTATGATAGGGAGACAGGTGATCCCCAGTATACATCTGACGGAAAGATGCTGAGCTATACCGTCAAAAACCCCGATCATGTACAGACTATGTATGCACTGACCAAGCCAATAAATGAGATCGTGGAAAACGGTGATGCCGTTCTTTCGGGAATAGATGTGGCATCATCTGAAGCAAAGAGTTACACTGATGATTTTAATCAGGTACAGTATATTGTAAGCCTTGAGTTTACTGACAACGGACGGGAAGCTTTTTCAAAGGCAACCGGCGAGGCTGCAGGCAGGTCCGGTCTTATCGGAACCATAGGAATCTACTACGACGGGGAGATGCTTTCCGTACCTCATGTAAATGAGCAGATTTCAGGAGGCAGCGCCCAGATAACCGGTATGGCTGACGCCGAAGAGGCACAGCGTCTTGCCCAGAATATCCGTATCGGCGGACTTAAGCTTGAACTTGAAGAATTAAGGTCAAATGTGGTAGGCGCACAGCTCGGTTCCGATGCAGTGCGTACCAGCCTTATTGCGGGCATTATCGGGCTGGCACTTGTTATCATATTCATGTGCGTGATCTACAGGGTACCCGGTTTTGCAAGCTCCATAGCACTCATGCTTTATTCACTGCTTGTAATACTCCTTATAAATCTTTTTGAACTTACTCTTACGCTTCCTGGTATTGCGGGTATCATACTTTCCGTAGGTATGGCGGTGGATGCGAATGTTATTATATTCGCGAGAATAAAGGAAGAACTTAAGGCGGGAAGTACCGTTGAGGATGCGATCAAAGCCGGTTTCTCCAAGGCACTTTCAGCAATCATAGACGGTAATATCACAACGCTTATCGCTGCGGTTGTGCTTATCGCGATGGGCAGCGGTACCATAAAGGGCTTCGGTTATACTCTGGCCCTCGGTATCATACTTTCCATGTTTACGGCACTTGTTATTACCAAGTCACTGGTAAATGCTTTCTATGCACTGGGCTTAAAGGCTCCGGCATTGTACGGAATGAGCGCTGCACAGAAGGCAAAGGAAGACAAGATCATTCCGTTCCTCAGCAGGAAAGGAATATTCTTTGGCATATCACTGGGTACCATCGGCATCGGTATAGCCGCAATGATAATCTTCAGGCTTACTACGGGTGATGCACTTAATTACAGCCTGGAGTTCAAGGGCGGTACTGCGACTACGGTTGCTTTTGCGGAAAATCCCTCCAATGATGTGATAAACAATGAGATAGTTCCTAAGCTCGAGGAGATCACAGGGGATGCCAACGTATCTTTCCAGACAGTAAATGACAGTAACGAGGTTATCTTCAAATCAAGGGTAATGGATGTGGAGCAGAGGCAGGCTTTCATAGACTATATGACATCCGAGCAGGGTGTTTCGGAGACTCAGATCACATCCGAAACCATAGGTTCCACCATATCCGGCGAGATGAAGAGGGAGTCATTGGTAGCAGTGCTTGTGGCTGCAGTATGCATGCTGCTTTACATCTGGGTAAGGTTCAGCGATATACGTTTTGGTATCAGCTCGGTGGCAGCGCTGCTTCATGACGTAATGGTAACACTTACGTTCTATGCGCTTATCAGGCTGTCAGTAAGCTCAACATTCATTGCATGTATGCTTACCATAGTCGGATATTCCATAAATGCCACTATAGTCATATTTGACCGAATAAGAGAAAACCACAAGGCTATGAAGAGGAAGGATACGCTTGACGGTATGGTAAACAAGAGCATATCCCAGACTCTTTCAAGGAGTATATTTACATCACTGACCACAGTAATAATGGTAATAGTGCTTTATATACTGGGCGTGTCATCCATAAGGGAATTCGCATTACCCCTGATCATAGGTCTTGTCTGCGGAACGTATTCGTCCGTATGTGTGACCGGGGCGCTCTGGTATGTGCTCAGGGTTAAGTTCCCGCCTTCGGATGATGAGGATGATGACTGAGTAAAATGTATTGAACAGTTTTCGATAAAATTTACGGAGGCCTAGTGTGAAAAATCGCTCTGAAAGAGTCGATTTTTCACCAGCGATTTGTGCCGGGCCCAAATCGCATGATCGCATCGGCGAATCTGATATTCGCCGCGCGTGCCTCGCACAAGGTGCTCGGCATAGAGGGTTAAAATGGCAGCGGAAAATATAAGCAAGTCAAAGAAAAAACGTCTGGCAATTGAAAAGGCCAGACAGGAGCAGAAACAGAAGAAGGTTATGGCCATTGCCTGGGCAGTATTCATTCCCACTCTGATAGTGGTCATAGCAGCAGCCGGAATAATGTTTTACCGTTCGACACTTATTGATTACTCAAGGTATCTGACGGATGCCGGTGCGATAAAAGGTGTGAATTCAGGCGATGTGACAGTAGACATTGATGCGCTCAGTTTTTCCAGATCCGAGCTTCTGCCTGAGGATGAAACAGTTGAGTCCGATATAGAGTATATGTTAAAAGGCCATGAGTATATTTCGGAAGATGCAGGTCTCAAGGCTGATCATGGCGATAAGGTGAACGTAAGCTATACTTCCTCCATTGACGGCGTTTCATATAATGAGGCGCTTGCAGCAGACGGTGGCGAGGATATGGTGATCGATGAGGAAAAGATTTCAGCAGAATTCGACAGCGCGATAGTGGGACACAAGAAGGGGGATTCTTTCAGTGTAAAGGTTGCATTTGCCGATGATGATCCGGACCCCGCGAGGGCAGGGAAAACTGCGGTATATGAAGTGACTTTGGAGGGCATATATGTGACGCCTGAGCTTAATGATGAGTTCGTGGCAGCGAATACAGAATATGCAACGGTTGCGGAGTACAGGCAGTCCATAATAGATTCGTACTATGACAGGAACTTAAGGTCTGCAATAAGCTCCTCACTTTCGGAAAACAGTGCCGTGAACGCATATCCGGAGAAGTATATTGACAACCTTACGAAGGTCTATAACGACCAGTATGAGAAGCAGCTGGAATCCTACAAACAGTATTTCGGATCTGATCTCTATGGCTCTGTTTACGAAATGGCAGGCTATACAGACCAGGCATCTTACGATGCTATGCTTCGTGACAGGGCCAGGGAGGATACTGCCTATGCCATGGAGCTTGAGTATGTTTTCAAGCAGTCGGGGCTGACAAATACTGAGGATGAAGTAAGGCAGTATTATGCAGATCAGGGTATGAGTACCGATGATATTGATTCGGCGGTTGAGGCGTACGGCCGGGGGTATCTTGCACAGGCTGCACTTCAGAGTAAGGCTATGGATTATCTTGTCGAAAATGTGACAATAACAGATTAAACATATTTTTATTTATGCAGCACCGGACAGGAGCCGGTGCTGTTTGTGTATTTACAGCATGGCTGCATGGGAATTTCAGGCCTGTGGCGGACGCAGATTGCGTAAGCGCACAAGGGGGACTACATCTTTGTTGTGCAGTCAGGAATGGGAGTCAGATCAGATGCCTGCATGGTTTTTGAACCGGAAAAGCGGAAATTTCACTGAGCTGGGGCGTGAATGGAATGTCCCTACGGCAGTGGCAAGGCTTATGCGCAACAGGGGGATAGAAAGCTCTGAGGATGCAGAAGAGTATCTTCACGGCAGCCTTGCGCATATGCATGATCCTGCGCTTTTTAAAGATATGGATCTTGCGGCATCCATAATTGCAAAGGCGGTCAGAGAAGGAGCACATATCCGTGTGATCGGAGACTATGACATAGACGGAGTCTGTTCTACGGCAATACTGGTAAGAGGTCTCAGGGCTGTCGGCGCTAATGTGGATTATGTCATTCCCCATAGGATCAGGGACGGTTATGGGATGAATCCTGACATGATCACAAAGGCTTCTGAAGACGGTGTTGAATATATCCTTACCTGTGATAACGGAATATCCGCATCAAATGAGGCCCGCCTGGCAAAGGAACTGGGCATGAAGCTGGTCATAACAGATCATCACGAAGTGCCATATGAGGAAAAAGACGGTGTAAGACAGTATATACTGCCGGAAGCTGCCGCAATAGTAGATCCGAAGCAGGAGGACTGCGGTTATCCTTTTTCCGGAATATGCGGCGGTATGATCGCATATAAGTTTATAAAGTATATATATTCAAATGAACTGACAGGTTCTGCATATGCTTCAGTATATGCGGATAAGGATTTTGAAGGGGAACTGCTTCAGCTTGCGGCATTTGCAACGGTCGGAGATATAATGGAGCTTAAGGATGAAAACCGTATAGCGGTAAAAGAGGGCCTCCGCCTCATGAGCAGGAAGCCTGCAAGGGGGATTTCAGAGCTTATTACTGCGTTGGGACTGTCAGGTACGGAGATCTCGGCTTTTCATATTGGTTTTGTCCTGGGACCATGTATAAATGCTACGGGGCGTATAGATTCGGCCGACAGGGCGCTGTCGCTTCTGGTGGAGGATGATATTAATTCTGCCATGAGGATAGCCGGTGAACTCAAGGAAATGAATGAGTCGCGCAAGAATATGACGGAGGAAGCCGTAAAGCTTGCCAAGGCTCAGATAGAGGAAGGCCTGCATGACGGAATGAATGTGCTGGTCATTTTTCTTCCGGACTGTCATGAAAGCATAGCAGGTATCGTAGCGGGCCGGATGAGGGAGCTTAGCAATAAGCCTGTATTTATTGTAACAAGGGCAGAGCAGGGACTCAAAGGGTCCGGGAGGTCTGTGGAGGCTTATCATATGTATGACGCCATGACAGAGATTAAGGATGTGTTTACCAAGTATGGCGGCCATGCGCAGGCAGCGGGATTCTCTCTGGAAGAGGACAGGCTGGAAGAAATGCGGAAGCGTCTTAATGAAAACTGCCGACTGACGGAAACAGACTTACAGGGAAAGCTTCTGATCGATATGGAACTGCCTCTCTCATATGCAAACGGAGCTCTGGCAGACGCACTGGAGATAATGGAGCCTTTTGGGAATGGCAATCCCAAGCCTGTTTTTGCTCGCAGGGGATTGGTCTTTAAGAAAATGCGCATGATAGGAAAGAACGGCACCGGTGCAAAGATAAGCGTTATTGATGAAGGTAAGACCTATGAACTGGTGACATTTAAGCGCGCAGCAGATTTCGTAGAGAGTATCAGGGCTAAGTATGGTGAAGGTGCTGCCGAGGCTGCGGAAAGTGGCCGGGAAGCCGGCACACAGATAACATTTTCGGCGGCATATGGTGTACAATGGAATGAGTTCAGGGGCGAGAGGTCGGTCCAGCTGCTTATGCAGGATTATATTATGCAGGCGTGACCGGCAAGTGCAGATAACGCAGAAGTCTGTGCTAAGCGGTAGATTTTATATTTGGGGACTATGGAGGGTGTTTTGAAGGACAGAATCAGGGAAAGTAATGGGGTATACAGGGGCGTTGCACTGATAATGCTTGTGGCGTCGGCAACGGGGCTGCTTCCAGCCTGGCTGGATGAGGAATTTAAGCTTATTGCATTTCCCGTACTGTTTGCATCCGTGGGAGTGGAGCTGTTCTGTGATGACAGCACAAAAGACGTGAGGGCGGCGCTAAAGAATGCCATTGTAAGATTTTTGATCCCATATGCGGCTTTTTCAGTTATATATATTATCATCAGGCTTATGCCTTTTTTCGATATGTCAAATGAAAGCGGTGGGGAAAATTTTCAGGGGCTTATAGCTGATGCGGTGTCATTTTACGGCATATCCGTACTGTGGGTATTCCCGACTGCCTTTATAGCAGTGGCTGTATACTGTGCTGTGGTCAGATTTATGTCAGCAAGAAGCCTTACGATAATGACCGCATTAATGACACTTTCGTTCACTGTGATCATTTCACTTACGGAGCTTTTTCCATACAATTTTATCATAGAGGGCGGAACGGGTGCAGGCGGCTATATGGCGCGTATCTCCATAGTATTCTTAAGGGGACTTTACGGACTGTTCTTTGTATGCTGCGGAAGCATCTGTACGGAATTCAGCTCGAAGGTAAAAGAGCGCAGGATGAGGCTGGGAATTCCCGGCGGCCTGTTCTTAGCGGCAGGAATTGCGACCTCTGTTCTTATGGATATGGATGTCGACTGGCAGAAATTATATTTCCTTAATGCAGTTCCGATGCTGTTTGCGTCAGCGTTTTTCACGGCAGGTCTGTGGTTTATCTGTGCATGGGTTGAAAGGGTGTACCCATTGAATTTCTTTGGAGATAATGCTGCAGCGGTATTGGTGAGCTTCAGGGATCTTGGGGCTTTGGGACTGGCGACCCTTGTGGGGGACAATATTTTCAAGGCCTTTGATAATAATTTTGCCACCAGGCTAAGCGTAGCCATTGTTCTTATCGCTGCTGAAATAGTCTGGATCCTTGTGCTCAGGCTGCCGGGGATAAGGGTAATTGTCGGAAAGAAATAGCCGGAGGTTATCTGATATTGCAGTATGTTACGGTGACTGAAGGTGTGTAAATTCCGGAATTGTTGGAGAAATACAAAAAATACGCATAAAAATATACACTTCTTGTTTACAACTTGTGTAAAAGTACGTCAAAATACACTTAGGGCAGTAAAATAAACAGAAATGTACCAACTAAAATACACAACAGTTTACAATTAGTTCACAGTTTGTTCATAATTGAGAGTTATTATACATCATAGATAGTGAATAACATTACTATCTCCCCCCTCATAAAGGAAGCTGTCACTGAGTGGCGGCTTCTTTTTTTTCTTTTTTCGAATGGTCAATGTAAAGAATATTCGGCATACGCTGTCAGCACCGGCTCGATTTTCTTCTACATCCATAAGTGGTATAATATCTCTGTATTTTTTCAAACTGCAATACATACTGTTTCTCATATATTACACAAAGGAGAGCTGATAACATGGGCAGAACACTCAAAGAACTTTTGACAGGTTTAGAATACAAAATATCAGGCAATGACGAAACAGAGATTGGATCGCTTGTATATGATTCCAGAAAGATAGAGAAGGGCTGTGCCTTTGTCTGTATAAAAGGCTCAGCTTTTGACGGACACAGCAAGATAAAGGAAGCCGTTGAAAAAGGTGCGGCCGCAGTGATCGCCGAAGATTCAAATGAGTTTGCGGCTGAGTATAAAAACGGTGCTGATACCGGCAGTACTGTCATGGTATATACGGAGGATACAAGAAAGGCACTTGGATTTCTTTCAGCTGCCTGGTTTGATCATCCTGCAGAAAAGCTTAAGACCATCGGCATAACCGGCACCAAGGGCAAGACCACATCCACCTGCCTGGTTCGGGAAATTCTTGAGAATGCGGGCATAAAGACAGGGCTCATCGGTACCATAGAGATAAATACGGGTGCACGGGTAATACCTGCCCTTAATACCACACCGGAATCATATCTTATCCAGGAATACTTTGATGAAATGGTGCGTAGCGGCTGCAAGGCAGTGGTTATGGAGGTGTCGTCCCAGGGACTCATGATGAACAGGGTAGCGGGATTTACCTTTGACTACGGTATATTTACAAACTTAAGCCCGGATCATATAGGACCTAATGAGCATAAGGATTTTGATGATTATCTGAGCTGTAAGAAGAAGCTTTTCTCATCCTGCCGCATAGGCATCTTCAATGCGGATGACCCGTATTTTGAAAATATATCCGAGGGCTGTACCTGCAGTATGGAAACCTTCGGAAGGAGCAACTCCGGGGCAGACATGTCCTATGATCTTACCGCATATGATGCAGGGCTTGTGAATACGGGCGGCATGCTGGGAGTAAGCTTTAAAACCATGGGACTGGCAGAGCTGGATGCCTTTATCGATATGCCGGGAAGCTTTTCCGTATATAATGCCCTCACTGCCATCGCAGTCTGCGTACATTTCAATGTGGACAATGAGGCAATTATAAAGGGACTTAAAAATGTGAAAGTAAAGGGGCGTATCGAAATGCTGGATGTTTCGGATGAATATACCCTTATGATAGATTATGCACATAATGCAATGGCGCTTAATTCTTTACTGGTGACGCTGCATGAATATGAACCGGGACGGCTTGTGACGCTTTTTGGATGCGGCGGAAACAGGTCAAGGGAGAGACGTTTTGAAATGGGTGAGGTATCCGGCAAGCTTTCAGACCTTACCATAATAACTTCTGACAATCCAAGGAACGAGGAACCCATGGACATAATCGCAGACATAGAGACCGGCATAAAGAAAACCGACGGCGAATATGTGATCGTTCCTGACAGGAAGGAAGCCATAGCATATGCAATAGACAATGCAAAGCCGGGAGATGTGATAGTGCTTGCCGGCAAGGGCCATGAGGACTATCAGGAGATAAAGGGCGTAAAGCACCATATGGACGAGCGCGAGCTTGTGGCACAGGTGCTCGCCGAGCGGGGAATGTAAAGCGGAAACGGTTCAACTGTGGTATGGGCAGAATATATGCGGACATAATAATAGATATCTCCACGGAAAAGCTTGACAGGGCTTTCAGGTATCTCGTTCCGGAGGAGCTTGCAGGGGAACTGCAGGAGGGCATGGAAGTTACTATCCCCTTCGGAAAAGGAAACAGCAGGCGGAAGGGCTATGTCATAGGCTTTTCGGATACCCCGAATATTGATGAAGCACGGATAAAGAGCATCATATGCATAAATAAAACCGCAGTCAGCGCAAAAGGCAGGGTACTGACGACTGCGGCCTGGATAAAGAACAGGTATGGCTCCACAATGATAAATGCCCTTCGTACCGTCCTTCCGGTAAAAAAGAAGATAAAAAAATCCGAATACAGTACGGTGTGCAGGAATGCTACTCCTGATGAGATACTGATAGAGATCAAGAAGCTTGATCCGGTAAGATATATTTCCAGGATAAGGATACTCAATGCGCTTCTTGAAGCAAAGGAAATCCCGCAGAACATGATCACGGACAAGCTTGGGGTGTCTTCGTCTGTTTTGAAAACACTGGAAAAAAGGGGCTTTATCCGTATTGAAAAGACCAGGGAGTACAGGAATCCCATGCCTGACCTTATAGGAGCCGGCATAGATGCAAAGGGAAAAGTAGAGCTTAATGACCAGCAGAAAAATGTGGTTGAAGGGATCCTTGCCGAGATTGCGTCAGGCAGTCCGAGACCCTGTCTGATCCGGGGAGTGACAGGCTCCGGCAAGACAGAAGTCTATATGGAACTTATAGCGGATACCATAAAAAAAGGCAGGCAGGCCATAGTGCTCATTCCGGAGATAGCGCTTACTTTCCAGACTCTTATGCGATTCTATGGCCGCTTTGGAGACAGGGTATCTGTTATCCATTCCAGACTGTCTGAGGGGGAACGTTACGACCAGTACGAGCGTGCGGCTGCGGGAGAGCTGGACATAATGATCGGTCCAAGGTCTGCGCTTTTTACGCCTTTTGATAAGCTTGGGATGATCATAATAGACGAAGAACATGAGACCAGCTATAAGAGTGAAAAGATGCCTAAGTACCATGCCGTGGAAGTGGCGGAATACCTGGCAAAGAGGGAGGGGGCTGCACTTGTACTCGGCTCTGCCACGCCTTCGCTTAACAGCTATTACAAGGCACAAAAAGGTGAATATGCGCTTTTTAAGATGGATATGCGCGCAGGGGAAGGAAGACTTCCGGTATCCCATATAGTGGATATGCGCGCTGAACTTAAGTCGGGAAACAAAAGCTTTCTGTCAAGGGCACTGGCGGATGCGATCACCAAAAGGAATGCAGCCGGAGAACAGAGCATGCTCTTTGTAAACAGACGGGGGGTAGCGGGCTTTATCTCGTGCAGATCCTGCGGATATGTAGTAAAATGTCCTCACTGCGATGTGTCAATGACACAGCATATGAACGGAAGGCTTGTATGTCATTACTGCGGACATACGGAAGGTATGCCCTCGGTATGTCCAAAGTGTAATATGCGGAGCATTGCAGGCTTCAGGGTGGGCACCGAAGCTGTGGAGAAGGGGCTTAAGGAGATGTATCCCGGCGTCGGGATACTCAGGATGGATGCTGACACCACCAGAAAGAAGGAAGATTATGAAAAGATCCTTTCTGCCTTTGCAAATGGTGAAGCACAGATACTTATAGGCACACAGATGATAGTAAAGGGACATGATTTCCCGAATGTGACTCTGGTGGGAGCGTTAGCGGCGGATATGTCACTGCATGCGGCTGATTATCATGCTGCGGAACGTACATTTGAACTGATAGCCCAGGCTGCGGGGAGAGCAGGCCGAGGTGTCAGGAAAGGCGAGGTATTCATACAAAGCTACGATCCCGATCATTTTGCACTGAAATGCGCGGCCGCCCATGATTATGAAGGGTTTTATGAACAGGAGATAACATACAGGGAGCTGGCAGATTACCCCCCCGTGTGCCATATACTGGTGATGCAGTTTTTCGGGAGAAAACAGGAAGACTGCATGGCAAGAGCACAGGAAATGGCGGAGAGGGCAAGGATACTCTGCTGCAGGGAAAAAACTGATACAGGAGAAAATCCTCAGGATAGTGACGGGACGGCAGCCGGCAGTGAGGGAGTTCAGTTAATAAGATCTGCAACGGTGTCGGACGGGAGTGATAGCCTTCAGGTAATAGGACCTGCACCGGCAGCCATCAGCAGGATAAAAGACGTATACCGCGTAGGGCTGTATTTTAAGCATGAAGATGTAAATTTACTTACGGGATTAAAGGATATGGCGGAAAAGGCCCAGGAACAGCATTTTGCGACTCCCGGAGATCCGGAGGTTTCGATGCAGTTTGACCTGGATCCCGTAGGAATGTTTTAAAGAGAACCGCAAAGGCGGCAGAAGGAGGAAATATGGCAGTAAGACAGATAAGGGAGATGGGAGACGATGTCCTCACAAAGGAGTGCAGACCGGTAAAGGAGATGACACCACATATCTCAGAGCTTATCGACGACATGTTTGAGACTATGTATGATGCAAACGGCGTAGGTCTGGCAGCTCCCCAGGTGGGAGTGTTAAAACGTATTGTAGTCATTGATGTGGGAGGAGAAGAAAGTGAACCCTTATGCCTGATAAATCCAGTGATCACTGAAAAGGACGGTGAGCAGACCGGATATGAGGGGTGCCTTTCCGTTCCCGGTAAAACAGGGACTGTCACAAGGCCTATGCACGTTGTATGCAGGGCTCTGGACCGTGATATGAAGGAGATAGAGGTAGAGGGAACAGAGCTTCTGGCAAGGGCAATATGCCATGAGCTTGATCATCTGGACGGTAAGCTTTATGTCGAACTGGTAGAGGGTGAGCTTCTGGATACAACAACCGATGATGATGAGTGAAATTACCGGTGTGAGGAAGTTAGTGGTATACAACAAGTGGGAAGTTTTACTTGTTAATAAATAAAGAAAAGAGGAAGCATGAAGATTGTTTTTATGGGAACCCCTGACTTTGCGGTGGGGGCGCTTGAGAGCATAATAAAGGCAGGTCACGAAGTGACCTGCGTGGTGACACAGCCGGATAAGCCGAAGGGCAGGAGCGATAAGCTTGTTCCCTGTCCTGTCAAGGAATGTGCGCTGGCACATGGCCTTAATGTGTTTCAGCCGGAGAAGATCAGGAAGCCGGAAGCTGTAGCAGAACTTAAGAAATATCAGGCAGATATATATGTGGTGGCGGCTTTCGGACAGATCCTTACGAAAGAAATACTGGAATATCCGAAGTACGGATGCGTAAACATCCATGCATCGATACTGCCCAAATACAGGGGCGCTGCACCTATACAGAGGGCGATAATAGACGGCGAGAAAGAGACCGGAGTCACCATAATGCAGATGGATGAAGGGATTGATACAGGTGATATCCTTATGTGCCGCAGGACTGTAATAGACGACGAAGAGACCGGAGGTGAGCTTTTTGACAGACTGGCAGCTATCGGAGCGGAGCTCATAGTGGAGGCTCTTCCGCTTATCGAAAGCGGAGCTATTGAGTCTGTACCGCAGAATGAGGCTGAGAGTACCCATGTGCCCATGCTTAAGAAAAGCGACGGCCGGATAGACTGGTCAAAGAGTGCTGTTGTAATAAAGAATCTTGTAAGGGGATGCTCACCGTGGCCCGGGACTTTTACATTCCTTGAGGGAAAGAATCTTAAGATCTGGCGTGTAGATGTAGCGGATGCGGCAGATGATAAAGGAAGCACAGCAGGCGAGATTACGGTAGAGGATTCACGTATGTTTGTAAAATGCGGGGAAGGTACTCTTGAGATAAAGGAACTCCAGCTGGAAGGCAAGAAACGCATGGATGCGGGAAGTTTTCTGAGGGGATATGCTATAAAGAGCGGTTCTTGTCTGAAAACAGAAGCAAAGTGTTAATTCTGTTATTTGACAGAGACATGCTTAAAGCGGCAGAGGGATGAAGAGCGGAGGTATCGGATATGCTGTTGTATACAGGCTATAATTATGGTTACGACCGTTATCTGGGAGAGGATCCGGTGACATTTGCACTTTTTATAGTGCTGCTGGTGGTTACGGTCGTATCACTTATTGCATCGTCCAGTGTAAGATCCACATTCAGAAAGTATCAGAAAATGGCGAGCAGATCCGGAATGACAGGCGCTGACTGTGCGGCGGCAATGCTGCGCTATGCGGGAATAAATGACGTAACAGTACGTCAGGTGCCTGGGGAGCTTACTGATCATTATGATCCCAGAAACAGGGAGGTATGTCTTTCCGAAAGCGTGTATGGCAGTACTTCCGTAGCGGCACTGGGGGTTGCTGCGCATGAGTGCGGACATGCACTTCAGCATGAGGAGAACTATGTCCCGTTAAGCATAAGGACTGCGATCCTTCCCGTGGCAAATATAGGCTCTAAACTTGGCTATCCGCTGGTTGTTCTTGGGCTGATAATCAGTCAGTTTGACTTCCTGATAGATGTGGGAATAGGACTTTTTGCGGCGGCGGTTTTATTCCAGTTAGTGACACTGCCTGTAGAGTTTGATGCATCTGCAAGGGCGGTTAGGCTCACCGGGCAGTACAATATCCTCCTTCCCGAAGAGAAGCCTTATTGTATAAAGGTGCTCAGGGCGGCAGGTATGACATATCTTGCATCAGCCGCAATAGCGGTTGTACAGCTTTTAAGATTAATGAGCATCAGGGGCAGGCGGCGTTGATCCTATGTCAAAAAATTTTTCTCGTAAAAAAACAGATAAGCCTGATTCGGGAAAGGTCTCAGAGAGCAGGAAGATCGTGCTGGAGATCCTTCTTTGCGTTGAGGAAAATGAAAAAAAGGAATTCCTGCAGGGGGACGTAATAAAAGCCGCTCTTGATAAATATGATTATCTGCCTGTTTCCGATAAGGCATTCATCAGGAGACTGTCACTGGACTGCATAGAAAAAAGGCTGCTGCTCGATTATGTGGCAGACTGCTATTCAAAGGTAAAGTCAAAAAAAATGAAGCCGGCTATCCGGAACATAATCAGGATGGGCTGCGACCAGATTCTTTTTATGGATTCCATTCCCGATGCGGCTGCCTGTAATGAGGCGGTAAAGCTTGCGGAGTCAAAAGGTTTCCATGGGCTCAAGGGCTTTGTTAACGGTGTACTCCGTACCGTATCAAGACAGAAAAACGATATACCCTGGCCTGACGAAAAGAAAGAACCGGAGAGGTTCCTGTCGGTGAAGTACTCGGTTCCGGAATGGATAGTGGAATATATGTCGGGACATTATGGCAGTGACAAGACAGCGGTCATCTGTAAATCGTGTGCTGAAACAAGGCCTGTAACGGTAAGGTACAGAGGTGAACTCACGGATGAGCTGAGTGCTATAAAAGCAATAGAGGATAGCGGAATTTCGGTATCCGCAAACCCTTACCATGAACACTCTTTTTTTCTGGAAAACATTTCCGGCATGCGAAGCGTTCCGGGATTTAATGAAGGAAGGCTTGCGCTTCAGGATACGGCATCTATGCTTGCAGTATGCTGTGCCGGGATAAAAACAGGCGATACTGTTTTAGACCTTTGTGCCGCCCCGGGAGGTAAGAGCTGCTATGCTGCGGAGCTTGCCGGGAACGGACCGGTGTATGCATATGATATATCTGAAACCAGGGTCGGGCGTATCAGGGAAAATGCGGAAAGGCTCGGACTTTCAAATGTTAACGTAGGAGTAAGGGATGCACTGGTGCCTGATATGGAAATGTACGGAAAGTGTGATGTGGTACTATGCGACCTCCCGTGCTCAGGACTGGGTGTCATCGGACGTAAGCCTGACATCAAATACAGGCTGAAAAAAGAAGATATAAAGGCACTGGCAGAGCTTCAGAAAAAAATCCTTGATGTGGCAGCAGAATATGTTAAGCCCGGTGGAAGTCTTCTTTATTCTACCTGCACAATCACTAAGGAGGAAAACGAGGATAACCGCGTTGCTTTCCTTGATGCACATGCTGATTTTAAGGCAGACAGCATAGTACCATACCTGCCGGAATGCCTTCAGCGTGATACCGCAGATGACGGCTATACCACACTGTTTACCGGCTTTCCCGAAGGTATGCCGCTTATGGATGGTTTCTTTATTGCCAGGTTTGTGAGGGTGTGAAAATCCCCCGTTCCGTAACCGTTTCGCAGAATAATCTCTGAGAATCTGATATGAATTTATGAAAAAAGACCTTAAAGAACTTAATTTTGAAGAACTGAAATCTGAACTGTCACAGATGGGGGAAAAGCCATTCCGTGCGACACAGATTTTTTCGTGGATGCATAAAAGCCTTGTGTGTTCCGCCAACAATATGACAAATATTTCCATAAAGCTTCGGGAAAGACTTAAAGAAGAGTATTCCTATACCGTACTTGAGCTGGAGGAAAAACAGGTATCGAAGCTGGATGATACTTCTAAATATCTTTTCCGGCTGCCTGACGGCAACTGCGTGGAGTCCGTAAGGATGGTATATAAGCATGGGGTGAGCGTTTGCATTTCATCCCAGGTGGGCTGCCGCATGGGATGTAAATTCTGCGCTTCCACCCTGGGGGGACTCGTGCGCGGATTAAGCGCTGCTGAAATGTTGGAGCAGATTTATTCCATAGAGCGGGATACCGGCAGCAGAGTAGACAATATAGTCATAATGGGCATAGGCGAACCCATGGATAATTATAATGAAGTGGTCAGGTTTATCCGTATGATCACTGATGAGAGAGGACTTAATATAAGCGGCAGGAATATCACTGTTTCAAGCTGTGGGCTGGTTCCGGAGATAAAGAGATTTGCAGGGGAAAAACTGCAGGTGACGCTTGCCATTTCATTGCACGCCACCACGGATGAGAAGAGAAAAGAGATAATGCCTGTTGCAAATAAGTATTCCATAGAAGAGCTGATGGAGGCTGTGGATGTTTTCTTTGAAACAACAGGCCGCAGGGTAAGCTTTGAATATGCCCTCATTGCCGGAGTAAATGATTCGGAGGAAGACGCAAAGGCTTTGGCGGCCCTTGCTTTTTCACATAAATGCCATGTAAATCTTATCCCTGTAAATCCTGTTACGGAGAGGGGATTATCCGCACCGGATAGAACGCATGTTCTTAAATTTCAAAATATGCTTGAAAAAAAAGGAATAAATGCTACTATTAGAAGGGAAATGGGCAGGGACATCGATGGTGCCTGTGGTCAGTTGCGCCGAAAACGTAATGCCGGACATGCCATTGAGAGTTGAACCTATGCCTTATTGGGGAGTAACCGCAGGATCATGAAATTAACTTCGTATGCAGTTACGGATGTCGGAAGACAGCGGAATCAGAATCAGGACTATGTGTTTTCGTCAGAGGTTCCTATAGGGCCGCTGCCGAATCTTTTTATTGTGGCGGACGGAATGGGTGGCCACAAGGCCGGAGAGTTTGCTTCAAAGTGTGCAGTGGAGACGGTGGTCAATTCTGTGAATCTGGGCGGCTCGGCACCCATGATAAAGGTGCTTACAAGAGCTATCAGCGAAGCGAACAAAAGGGTCAGACAGAAGTCGCTCTCAGATGATGAATTTTCAGGGATGGGGACGACGCTTGTTTTATGTTGTCTGGATGATGAAGGGCTTACTGTTGCCAATATAGGTGACAGCAGACTTTATATCATAGGAAGCGGCGGCATCAAGCAGATTACCACGGATCATTCGTATGTGGAAGAAATGGTCCGCATGGGTGAGCTTGAGAGGAAAAACGCAAGACTTCATCCTGACAAGAATATAATCACAAGAGCTGTGGGTGTGATGGACAGTGTGGATGCGGACTTTTTTGAGGTCGAAGACATACATGCGGGGGATACGGTACTTATGTGCTCGGACGGATTGTCCAATATGCTGGAGGATACTGAAATAGAAGGTATAGTAGCAGGGCAGGGGACGATCGAAGATAAGGCACGCAGACTTGTTGCGGCAGCCAATATGAACGGTGGACGTGACAATATAGCAGTTATCCTGGTGCAGATAGAGGTTGAGAAATAAATTATGGTAAAGATAGGAATGATGATATCGGATCGTTATGAGGTCCTTGATAAAGTTGGCGCGGGCGGAATGAGTGATGTTTACCGTGCCAAGGATCATAAGCTTAATCGGTTTGTAGCGATAAAGGTACTTAAGCAGGAGTTTGCTGAAAATACAGAGTTCCGTTCAAAATTCCGTATGGAGGCTCAGGCTGCTGCCGGCCTTATGCATCCGAATATCGTCAATGTATACGATGTTGGTGAGGAAAGTGGCTTCAGTTACATTGTAATGGAACTGGTGGAAGGCATCACTTTAAAGAAATACATTGAAAAGAAGGCAAGGCTTTCGGTTAAAGAAGCTGTCAGCATTGCCATACAGGTGGGACGGGGAATTGAGGCGGCCCACAATAACCATATCATACATCGTGATATCAAACCCCAGAATATAATCATAAGCAAGGAAGGCAAGGTGAAGGTGACAGACTTCGGTATAGCCAAGGCTGCCACCAGTAATACCATTACGTCCAATGTCATGGGCAGCGTGCACTATACATCACCAGAACAGGTGCGCGGCGGCTTTTCTGATGAGAAGAGCGATATATACTCTCTTGGCATCACTCTTTTTGAGATGCTTACCGGACGTGTTCCCTATAACGGTGAGACCACTGTGGCAGTTGCCATACAGCATATTCAGGAGGAGATGCCATCACCCAGGGATTACGTTCCCGAAATACCTGTTTCAGTGGAGCAGATAGTACTTAAGTGTACCCAGAAGAGTCCGGACAGGCGCTATCAGTCTGCACCGGAGCTCATAGAGGACCTCAAGAAGTCACTTATCAGTCCGGATGAAAACTTTGTAAAGATGGATACCATGGATATGGTAGGTGTTACCAGGGATTTCACATCCGAAGATAAGCGCCGTATGAAGCAGGCAGCCAGACATGATGAATATGAGCAGGATCAGCGCAGCGATACCGAGTATGACAGAAGGTATGAGGAGCGTTATGAGCCTGACGGATATGAAGAGAATGTCTCACGCAAGGGCTCAAATCATAAAAAGGATCAGGGCCGCAAGACTGAGAAAAAGGGATCTTCAAAAAATACAAAAACAAAAAACGGAACGAAAAATACCAAGAGCGGTGCTTCTTTAAAGAAGAATACCAAGTCCTCAAAGAAAACGAGAAAGCAGGAAGGACAGAGCGGGCTGGAGATGCTTACTACCGTTGTGGTGATCATTGCAGCCGTAATAGTCGGTGTTATATTCATTTACATTGTGGGCAGTGCAATAGGACTTTTTGGTGCCAGGGATAATGATCCCGGAAACATAATAGGCATAGAGTCACAGAATACATCGGTCAAGCAGATTACCATGCCTGATGTGCTGGGCATGAGCGAGGCAAAGGCAAGGGAAACACTGGAAGCATTAAACATAAAGGTTACTACGGATTATCAGAATTCTTCGGAGGCTGAAGGAACTGTATTCCAGACATCCGTGGCAGCGGGAACCGGTTTAAACAGCGGGGATGCAGTTACTATAATGGTTTCGTCCGGTACAGACGGGATCATGCTTCCGGATGTGTCAGGTATGACACAGGCTGAGGCTACAGTATTGCTTGAGAATGAAGGCTTCAGCGTAAGGGTAGTCAAGGAAAATTCAACTGAAGTTCCGAAGGGAAATGTTATTTCACAGGATCCGAAGGGCGACAGCAGGCTTCGCAGGGGCACTGAGATCGTGCTTACGGTGAGTCTGGGGACCGAAACCCAGGAAGTGTCAATGCCGGATCTGCGCGGCATGACAGAAGAAACTGCAATTGCTACCATGGTGGAACTGGGGCTTGACTACAGTACACCGGCAGAGCAGATGTTCAGTGATGATTATGCGGAAGGACAGGTATGCTATCAGAATTATTCACCCGGGATAACAGTTGGCAGCGGAACCAAGGTTGTATATAAAGTCAGCAAGGGTCCTGAGCCTGCTGTATATAATTGTTCTTATACTGTTCAGGCACCTTCGGATTATGTTCCGGGAACGCCTGCGACGCTTACGCTGTTTGCTACGGATACTTCTACTGCGCTGTGGTCTGTTACAGCGGACTCTTTCCCGCAGCAGATCAATATCAGCGGCATAGACAGCATACCATACGGTACACTTTATATTACATATACTGTAAGCACAACCGAGTCTGTAACAGATGAAGCGGGCAATGTTACACAGCAGACAGTGACTTCCCAGAAGACATCTGAACCTCAGAATGTTGCATTTACCAAGGTTCAGTAAGTATGACGGGAAGGATAATCAAAGGTATCGGCGGGTTCTATTATATCCGTGTTGACGGTGACAGCGAAGATGCTGGAATGATTTATGAGTGCCATGCCAGGGGAATTTTCAGGAAAGAAAAAAAGCGCCCTCTTGTCGGGGACAGGGTAAGGATAGAAAGAGTTATGGGTGAAGATGGCCTTATAGGCAGCATAGAGGAAATCTTCCCCAGGGAAAATGAGCTCATCCGTCCGGAAGCCTCCAATGTGGATCAGGCTATCATAGTATTTGCCGTCAGGTCACCGGAACCGAATCTGACTCTCACGGACAGTTTTATCATTCAGATGATGATGCAGGATATTCCGGTGATATTGCTTTTTAATAAAAAGGATCTGGCAGACGAAGAAACGGTGGAAATGATGATTGATGTCTATAAGGCATCAGGGGTTAAGTGTCTTGCGGTATCCGCAAAGAATGAAGAAGATCTCAGGCATGTAGCTGCGGATCTGGAAGGTAAAATAAGTATTCTTGCCGGACCAAGCGGCGTAGGCAAGTCTACGATACTGAATGCTCTCTGTCCCGGTGCGGGAATGGAAACCGGTGAGATAGGAAAGAAATCCAAACGCGGAAAACATACTACCAGGCATTCAGAGCTGTTTATGATAGGCTGCATGACTCGGGACGGAGCGATAAAAGACTCATATATTATGGATACTCCGGGCTTTACTTCTTTCAGTGTTCCTGATATGAGTGAGAACGTATTGAGGGCTTATTACCCGGAATTCTTTCCGTATGAAGGGAAATGCAGATTTAACGAATGTTCACATACCCATGAGCCGGATTGTGCAGTAAAGGATGCGGTGGAAGAGGGATACGTGAACAGAATCCGTTATATGAATTATAAAAGCCTGTATAAGGAACTGAGTGAAAGACGGAAATACAGATAATAACTAAAACTTCCCACATATAGTCTGTGGAAAGAGAACGACGACTCGCATATGCACCGGAACCGATGCAACGCCTCGGGAAACTAA
>OCVV012873609.1_pt1 | contig 44014 bp, 29 predicted proteins | sample 1539721 | NCBI WGS metagenome assembly OCVV01 (sample SAMN02144230, study PRJEB22623) | gut metagenome | biome: sheep rumen | host: Ovis aries | place: New Zealand | reverse complement strand
CAAATTCCACACTGTTCTCAATGGACCAACGGCAAGCAAAATTGGCTTTACCATATTGATAATAAACCATAGGACCACAAGTCTGTACCAAATGCACCATGAGCGAATCATAGACCACAGGAGGTTTGCCGCTATTGTCATAGTGGAACATCTGGCTGCCAATTGTTCCCTTGTGCATCAAAGCAATGTTTTTCGAAATCACCATTTGTCGGGTCATTGGACCCGTGATGCGAGATGCTTCGTCAAGAATCTTGTCATAATCTGCATGGTCTAAGGCACGATACATTCGATGCTCTGCATGGAAGTTGTAATCATCGTAGTTTACCTTATTAGTAAAATATACTAACACACCAAGTAACACTACAGTCGTACACATCCAAGTGATATTTTGACTTTTGGTGTAGCTATACTTTTCTTCCTTTTCCTTCCAAAGAAGGTTGAACAAGATGAAAAGCATAGGTGTGAGGGCTATGATAATGAATGGGATGGAATAAATAGGCGATGTGATTTTGTCATTCTGGAAAATTGGAAAATTCACATCATACACATCGTCTATTCTCATTCGTCCATAGACAAAATGATAATACATGCGAGGCACAATACCACACAACAAAAGCAGAATCACGCTACAGATACTCTTGCGAGCCATGCTTTCATCTTTGGCATCCAGCCAGTGCAGGATAATCATCCACAATGCACCGATAAGTGCCCAAGCACCGAGGATAGGGTAGAAAGCAATGATCCAAAAAGCCACAGCAACAGTTTTTGCAATGCTGTTTGTGATATAGCGAACCGCCCAGATGCCTAACATCATCACCAGCACACTCAACGTCTGTGAGAACCAATAGCCTGGATATTTTGCATAGTACATCCAGTACCCAATACAAATGATGGAGGCAAGAAGTGCTACTACAGGAATTAGTGCCAACACGCTCCACACTCTTTTCACTCGGAATGCTTTGATAGTGGCAAAGTATGTCAGTGCCCAAAATGCAATGAGAATGAGAGTACCCATCCAAGGGTGAAAGAAGTATTGAGTGAAATAGCATCCTAACCATTGCATGAAGCCACCCACCGACATCATTTTGTCATCGAAATACGACGTGTCGTTCAACCACAATGAGCGTTCCTGAACTGCATACAGATAGTCGGTGTTTTTCACTACAAGCATCCAATAGGCATACACTGCAAAAAGCAGGAAGAGGATGCAGGGAATCAGTTTGACCAACCAATCATTCACGAAAGAGCCTTCTTTCTTCACGGTTTTTGGTTGTGAGATAGAGGCAGTTGTTGGCTTGTCAAAAGTATGGTTCTGTCCTTTCTGATTCTGAAATTGTCGTTGTTTTTGTGACATTTTATTAAATGTTTAGACTGTTAAGCCTGATTTTAATGACATCATCATTTAAACTGAAAACTCAACAACTTAAAAAACTCATTGACTTATTTCCAACTCCATGCGCTTTCGTTATATGTTGCCTCAACATTGTCTTCCAGTGCTTTGGGGAGGTTGCAGAAAAAGTCAATACCAGTCAGTTTTTCCAAGTTGTCAATCGACATGGCATGTTCCTTCATCATGGAAGGTGTGGCATAATTATCACCCGAATAGCCATAGTTCTTATGTTCTATCCAGAAACCGATTGCCTGGTACGTTTTATTGGCAGTTTCTGCCAGTACAGCAGCGAAGTAATATTTCGGAACTACCACATTCACGATTTTTCCATTCGAAGTAGCATGACTCACGTAGCCTTTCACTTGTTTCTTGTCCTTATCTATCGTTCCTCCTTTGCAAACATAGAGTTTGGAGAAATTGCCCAAACGTCCCCAGTTCTGAATGAGTTGTTCAAGCACTACCCAATAGTTACCATTGAAGTCTCCTATCTGTGGTGACATATTGCTCATGTAGAAGGTCTGTTGATTGGCTTCGGTAGAATAAAGACGGTCGTATGATGCACAAAGATGCCCTCGGTCATGTCCTTGAAAATAGTCTGTTGTGAGTCTGCACGAAGCAGGCAACTTTATGTCTTCACCCCAAGTATTTGATCGGCTCACATTTTTAGCTTTGGTAGTTGCATCGAAGCTGAATGCCACCCAGCGACTATGAAAGGCTGCTGAGTCGTATTCCAAACAATAGTTCATGGTTTTTTGTGTGGAATTATTGCTCACATTTGCTTCGTGGTAAACAAAATAGATACCTTTGCCTTTACGGATTTTTGGCACCTCGTATCGCATTGCGAAGGAATTGCCGATGGAGGCATTGCTGTTGTCATCGTCTCCGTTTCCGCTGCTTTTCTCACCAGCATAGATGATGCCGTCGTCATCATCTCCACACGACGTAATAATGCCCGACACACAAGTGCCGAGCATTATTGCCATGATATAATTCCAAGTTTTCAATTTCATTTTCTTTCCGTTCAACTAAAAGGTTCGTAGTGAACGCACAAGCTTATCTGCGGCGCTTCACTGCTTTTTTTCCTACAGTCGTTCCATTCACTTCTGCATAGCTTGTAGATTTGACACCTGCTACACCGAAGTATTTTTCAATAGAGCCATAAACGAGAATCTTTTGTCCTAATACTGATGGATTTTGATTCAAATTTAAAGCATTGCGAATGTCTCCAGCAGGCAACTGAACTGGTATGCAGTTTTCAGGATTAGTCTCGTTTGCATTTGCAGCAATCAGAATTTCTGTTTCTGGTTTTTCTGCATCAGCTGGAGCAACTCCAAATGTTGCACCTGAATCATAGCTATTTCCATCTACCCAACCAACGATGTAGCCAGTGACGTATGCTTTTGTAGCTGTTCCACCAGTGGAATTGTAAACACCCTGTGCTTCTGCAACACTGTATGGTGCTTTGTATGTGCCACCCTCAGTTGGTGGAGTAGGAGGATTATCTTCACCGCCACCTTCTTCACCACCGCCTGTACCAGCATCACCAGCACCCTTTGCCACTACGAAGTTCTTGATTTCCCAAGTGGCTGCTTCGCTTTCGCTACTTGTGTATTTGAATGCGATATAGACCGTCTTGCCCTTGAATTTAGCGAGGTCAATGTTTCCACCGCTGATGAACGTCCAAGAGTTTCCGTCTGGATAGTTAGGAATGGTCACATTTGTCCAGTTCTTCTTGTCGGTCGAGATGTGGAGGGTAAGCTGCTTGTTGGCAGTTGTAGTGTAACGATAAACGTGTTCGAATGCAAGATGGCAATCCTCGTTAGGAAGTGCGATGGCTGGAGAAATAAGCCAGCTTTCTGTCACATAACGAGTACCATTGTAGTAAGCCGAAGCCTTCCAACCGTATGTGGCATCATTCATCCAGATATAGCTGAGGTCGCTTGGCATGGTTACATTTTCAATGGTGAAACCACCATCTACACCACCTGTGAACGGACTTTCGAAGATGTTCTCAGAAACTGGTTCACTGCCTGGCTCGGTTCCATACATCTTGCCGTCGATAATTGCACAGCTTGTTGACTTCAAACCTTGTGTGCCGAAGTATTTTTCAATCGAACCATATAACGTGGCTTCCTTCTTATAGTTGCTTGGATTTGCAAAGAGGTCAACAGCTTTGCGGATGTCTCCAGCAGGAAGTTGCACAGGCAAGCACTTGGTGTAGTCCGTTTCGTTGGCATCGTCAGCAATGAGTACCTCTGTCTGTTCCTCCTTAGGAATGCCAAATGTTGCATAACCGATAGACAGTCCTTCAACAAAGCCCACAATGTAACCCTTCACCCATGCATTACCACTCTTGCTGAGTGCCTGCTGAACTGTGTAAGGATTAGTCTTGCTGTTCGAACCATCGTCAATAGGTGTCTCTCCACCGCGAGTACCTGTATAGACTGCGAAGTTCTTGATTTCCCAAGTTGCGCTTTCCGATGTGGTGCTGACATACTTGAATGCAAGATAGATGGTCTTGCCCTTGTAAGCCTTCAAACTGATGTCGCCACTATTCACGAATGTCCAGTCTCCTCCAGTCGAGTAGGTTGGGATGGTGAGCTTCGTCCATTTGTTCTGGTCTTCTGACACTTGCAGAGTGAGTTGTGATTCCTTGCTGTTGGTGTAACGATAAACGTGCTCAAACGATACATTGGCATCCTCATCTGCTGGAAGTGTGATGGCTGGAGATATAATCCAACTTTCTGTAGCATAGTTAGTGTTGTTGAAATAAGCCGAAGCCTTCCAACCGAAGTTATCGGTGTTTTGCCAAACGAAGTTCAAGTCAGCTGGCTTGTTCACGTCCTTGATTGTGAAGCCACCATCTGTTCCGAGGAATGTGCTTTCGAAGATAGAGCTTTCGCTGGCTGGTGTGTCACCACTGCCATCTGCAACACCCTTCTTGATGGCAAAGTTGCGTACCTCCCAAGTGGATGCTTCCGAAGCACCACTGGAATAATAGAGTGCTACGACAAAATTGGCAGTTCCTAACAAGCTCTTTGGTACATTGACCGCAGCCGTGCTCCATGTGGTATAGTCCGACCCTTCCTTGAGCGTGAGGTCGAGCGTAGTCCATGTAGCTGTAGATGGTTCGCCATCTGTGTAGTTGGTGCTGATTTTCACTTGCTCCTTCGTGCTTGAGCGTTTATAGCGTAGAATGTATTCGAAAGTTACATAGACGCTGTCAGTTGCCGTGCTCAAGTCTATCTCTGGAGAAATGAGCCATGTGGTAGTAGCCAGATTTGTCTGATTCTGATAACCAGAGATGTAGGCTGAAGAATAGTCGTTTCTCCATTCATAGCCATCGGCAGTTTCGTTATAGACCGAAAATTTGCCAAGACTGTTAGCAAATGTCTCGCTAAAGAATACTCCAGTGACATTAGGGTCGTTCGCCTCCTTTTCAAGAATGTAGTAAGGAGCAGGAACATCTTCGCAGGCTGTGAGGAAGCCAATAGCTATCACTGGAAGCGCAATTTTTGATAATAATTTTTTCATATTGAGTGCTTTTTATTGTCTGTATGAGGGATATTTCTTAAAAGTCAAATGTCGAAGGTCAAAAGTCGAAAGGCAATCTCAGACTTTAGTCCTCAGACCTTAGACCCAATTATTTGGTAATCACGTCGTTTATGTCGCGCAATTGCAATTGCCATTCTTTGTTATAGCGTGTCAGTAACGCAATCACATCAACCTTCTCTCTTGGAATGGTTTCGTAGGCAATCGACGAACTAGTGCTCGTGCGCAGAATGACAGGTGTGCTACCCACCATTAGCGTGTCGTTCACACCGTAACCTGCATCCTCGTCTGCCGAGTTTGCAAACATCGGTCTGCGGTAGCCATCAACCACCAATCCGCGTATTTCTACGTTGTTGATGCGTACCAGCATAGGAGCCCATTCGTCTTTGTTCGCCGACTTCAACCAATTCTCATCGATGACGAGTGGATTGACATCTTCTGCCTCTGCATTGAAGCCGATGACTTTCACGTTGGTAGCACCAATAGACTTCAGCATCGCACCCAAGCGTAGGTTGCCGCTCGAAGTATAATAAGGAGTACCAATTTTCGGCATCGTTCCATATCCACCTACGTAAAGCCCATTCAGATTCACCGTTACATGTGTACCCACAGGGTAGGTGTGCCACAGGCTATAGTCGTTGATGGCAACATTGATGGCACTTTTGTCTTTACACACCACGAGTGTTTGGTAGAGATTTCCACTGATGTCGTTTGCCACAACATAGCCGTCAAAAACCTCATCGGTTGAGATTTTGTTGCTGGTGGAATTATTCGTAATGGCACTCTTGTATTTTGCCTTGATTTCCTTGATGGAAGTGTTTGCTTCGCTTGCCTCACGGTCGCTTTCATACACGCTCTTATCGCGAGAAGGAGTCTCGTAGTCGAATTTGTTGCATGATGCGAAGCCCAGAGTCAAACTTGCAATGATGGCTATATATATGTTCTTTTTCATAATGATAGTGTTTAGAGTTTAGTGTTCTTAATAAGTTAAAAAGTAAAAGTTGAAAATTATAAATGCCAATGAACTGAGAATTATAAACTTTTAACTATTAACTTTTAACTCTCTAAAGTTTAGAAGCGGAAGCCCACATTGAGGAACAAGTTGAATGGATTTGCGTAGTAATACTTTGCATTCTTCGAGAACACGTATGGACGCTGTTCACCAGTGGAGTAGTTGTCGTCACGGTTCTGCTCATATCCACCCGTGCGGAGATTCGTGTTGTTGAGAATGTTCTGCAAACTGAGATTGATACTTAGGCTCTTTCCTCGACGCAGACGAATCGAGCGGCCAATGGACGCATCCAGCATGAAGCCACCATCGAATTCCTCTTGTTCAGCAGCGTATGCCTTCACGAGGTTACCATCACTGTCAAGGAGCAAACCGCCGTTCTTCTTCAGATAATCCTTCGTTACACCATATACCAACTGCCCTTTTTCGTTGTAAGATGGCAAATAAGCTTCCATGCTCTTGGTCAGTCGGCGGTATTCAGAGAAGTCGCAGAAACTGCGAGCATAGTAGTTGCCATTCAAACTTAGATACCAGCCCTTGATGTTGTAATCCACACCAAGACTGAGTGCTGTGAGCGGAGTGCCGTTGAGACGCATACCGTCAGCAATCACCTTCAGAGGCAAATTGTGTACGTTGTCATGAGTCATCACTTCCGTTGCATTCTCGTATGTCAAGACGGCATCAGGATTGCTCGTGTATTGCGCTTCGCCCATCGAACCGATGAACGTGAACGAGAGCGCACTGTTCACACGATAGATGAGAGAAAGTTCAGCACCATAATGCTCCTTCTCCACGCCTGTCATGGTCAGATAAGTGAAGCGGCTTTCCTGGTCGTCATAGAAAGCAGATTGCTCCACGCCATCCTTGAAGCGAGAATAGTAGCCAGAGAGCTTTCCATGCAGCGCACCGAAGTCAAACTTATAGGCAAGTTCAGAATGGAAAATCTTCTCAGTGGTGAGGTTGGCAACAAAGTCGTTCTTGATACGAGCAGCCACAAAGCTATAGTTCGAGAGAGGCGCACGGGCATCAAGGCCAGTGCTCAGCGTGAAAATGTGGTGAGCGTTCACCGTGTAGCCCACTGACACCTTTCCGCCACCTGTGAGGAACTTGGCTGTTCCACTCGAACCCTTCGAATGTTCTGGAGAGCGACCATTGCGCATCAAGCCCTCACGCTCAATCGTTGTGCCACCGATGTTTCCACTTGTGATGACAGAAAGATTGTCGTACTGGTAGGTGTGGCCTGCCCAAATCTGAGCCTTGTTGACAAAGATGTTATAATTGTAGCCGAACTTGTCACCTTTATATACAATACGGTTCGGATTGTCGAGGTCGTTCTGCGCTTCCTTCGAATAGATACCATAGTCGCTCACCGAAAACTTGTCGATGTCAGTATAGAAGTCAGCACCGAGCAAGTCGTTCACCGTCTTATAGTGCATACCTTTGGAGTGGTTGAACCACACACCTACGTCCAAGCGATGATTCTTATTGAAAACCTTGTTGAATTCACTATTGAGGTTCCAAGAAAGCTGGTCGTTGTGGCGTTCCTCCAACAAATAGACAGCATCCTTGCCGCGAGCCTTAGCTTCAGCATTGATGGCGTAAAGCTTGTCCCAGTTGATTTGACGGTTGGCTTTGTCTGCCTTCCAGTAGTCATAGAGATTTTGCCATGTGGTCAGCTGCCAGTCTTCGGGAACCAACTCCCATACATTATAAGCATTGCTTGGCAGATTCTTGTAGTAGTCTGGGCGAGGGTCGGCAGCATTGCTTCCCCAGTTGAAAGCCGTTGTGCCATAGCGCGAATACTTGAACACCGCCGTGGTAGTCAGCTTCGTCTTGTCGTCGATTTTGAAGTCCCAAGTCAGCACACCCGTTGGCTCCAAGGTCTTCGTGACACGAGCATTACGCTTTTTTCCAGCCTGATAACCCCAGTTGCTATTGTAATAATGAGAATTAGCCAACCAATATGTTTCTTCCGTAGCAGCAGCCTGCGAAGCACGTTCCGTTGGAGCCATCATGGCAGCCAAGGAAATACTATGCTTGTCGTTGATGTATTTTTCTGCACCGAGGAAAATACTACCGCTGTGGTAGAACGTACCTTCAATCACACCTTCATCAGAATAGCGAATGCCAGCACTACCAACAAACGACCAGCCGTTCTTCATCATACCCGTGGCATGAGTGAACATGGCGCGAACCTTATAATTACGGTTCGTCAGCGAAACAACAGCCTTGCTGCCAATGCCGTATTGGGATGCTCGCATGTTGATATTGGAACCACCGCCCAAGTCCATGTACCCCACGTTGTTCTGTTCGTAAGTCATGATGCCCTGCTGGTTGCGAGTCACATCATTGAGACCGCCAATCAGACCATAGCTAAAACGACCCGTCTCGACATCGTTCATGCGAGCGCCGTTGAAATATACACCATTGTATTGCGAGTCATATCCGCGCACGCGGAAGCGCATAGGACTAAAGAGGTAGCCCACATTCGACATGTAGGGGTCGTCGTTGTAGGATGTGAGCGACGTGGCACTTTGCGTTGCATCCTGGTCGTCATCCAGCTGCGATTCCGAGAAAGTGAACGCCGTCATGCCGTCGTGGTCAGTCACATCCACACTGTCAGCACTCACTTGGGCAAACGAACTCGAAGCCAAGGTGAGCAAAGGCAGTAGCAGAATGAATTTACTTTTCATATTTTAGTTTTTTAGTTTTAAGTCTAAAGTCTGAGGTCAAAGGACTAAGGTCGCCTTTGACTTTTGACTTTCGTCCTTTGTCTTTTTAAATTTTTCACTTTTAGCAAGTATGCAAAGATAGTGAAATTTATGATAAGAATATTTAATATTATGTTAAAATTAAGATTTTTGATTTTTTTTCTTGTTTTCTTCAGATTATTTACGAACTTTGCAATACTAAAGTGAAAAATTAAAAAGTCCATAAACTCAAAAACTCGAAAAAGCCTCACCCCCGACCCCTCTCCGAAGGGCAAGGGGAGTGGATAGAGAGGAAAAATCCTTCTAAATCCTTTAAATCCCTGATTAAAAACTAAAAAAAACAAAAAGTTAAAGGTCGAAAGTCAAAGGTCAAAGGCGACCTTAGTCCTTAGACCTCAGACTTTAGACTTTAAAACTTAAAAACTAAAAAAACTTATATATGAAAAAGACTCGTTATTTCCTGTTGGCAATGCTTGTAGCAATGTGTTTCGTCTGCACATCTTTCCGTCCAGATGGAAACCGACGTTTTGCCATGTATGCCATAGCTTTCTACAATGTTGAAAACCTTTTCGACACGATACACGATGTCCGTATTGACACCGTGAACGGAGTTCCTGTCAAGAAATACGACCTGAACGATTACGAGTACCTCCCCGACGGAGCTAACAACTGGAATTCCTTCCGATATACTAATAAGTTGAAGAATATGGCTGATGCCATTTCAAAGCTTGCAACCGACAAACTTCCTATGGGACCCGCCTTGGTTGGATTGTCCGAAGTGGAAAACGGACGCGTGCTGGAAGACCTCTTGGCACAACCAAGCCTGAAAGACCGTGGATGGAAATACATCCATGTGGAAGGACCAGACCGTCGAGGCGTGGATTGTGCTTTCCTTTACAACCCTAAGTTCTTCAAACTCAAGAGCTACAAATTGGTGCCTTACGTCTATCAGAATGGTGACACCACCCATTTCACCCGCGGATTTCTTCTTGCCACAGGCGAATTGGCTGGAGAAGAACTCAACGCCATTGTGTGCCACTGGCCTTCTCGCGCTTCCACCAGCCAGTTCCGAGAGTGGGGAGGAAGCCAAGTGAAAGTCATCAAAGACTCTATATTCAATGCCAACCCTAATGCCAAAATCGTTGTTATGGGCGACTTGAACGATGACCCCGACGACAAGAGCTTGGTGGAAGGACTTGGCGCAAAGAGAAAGGCAAAGGATTGCGGAAAGCAAGATATGTGGAACCCTTGGTGGGACATGCTTCGCAAGCACGGAGTGGGCTCTTTGAAATATGATGGAAAATGGAATCTTTTCGACCAGATTGTCATTTCTGGCACCTTCCTCAACAACGACCGCAAGACACTCGAATACTACAATCACGAAGTGTTCAATCGCGACTTCCTCCTTCAGCAAGAAGGGCAGTACAAAGGCTATCCTAAGCGAACCTTTGCCAGAGGCGCATGGCTCAACGGATATTCCGACCACCTCCCAACGATAGTCTATTTCGTCAAGGAAGTGAAATGATTGTGCATCAGTGGTTTGAATTTACTTGATGAAAGTATTGCTTTCATTCTGTTTTCGCATTGTTCCTCCGATTGTTTACGTGGGAACAATGCGATTTTTTTGCCTGCTATCTGCATACTCGATTTTCACATCGCGAATGACATGGATTTCCATTGGGGATTTGAACTATTTCTATAGGGGATTCTTTCGTGTAAATCCCCAATTCCGTGCTCGTCAATCCCCAAATCCGTACTCGTCAATCCCCAATTCCGTACTTGTCAATCCCCATAGTTCTATGCGTTTTGTCCCATTGTTTTTATGATTATTGTTTCCAGTATTATGTGTGTAGGACTCTGTCTTGTTTTTTTTGATGTTGTGGAATTGATAAGGAAAACACCGATTTTAGTTTCAAATTGAAAGTTCGTGTTGTGTCAGAGCCTTGTTTTTCCTCCTTATTATATTTTAAATAGCAGGATTTAAACGATAAAAAGCGGGAAGAGAACCTTGGAAGGTTTCAAATTGAAAGCAGCTTTTCGAAAAGTAGAAAGGGATAGTTTCAATTTTGTTAATATGAACGGATGTGTTAAAAAAACAGGATGGGTCGGAAAGTTTTCTGTTTATATTTTGATATGCTGAATTTATTGCTTAAATTTGCCGTGATTAATCATTAACTAATAAGTATAGCGTTTATGAAACATTTTTCTACTTCTCTGAAAGCCATGCTTTCTGTACTGATGCTTTGTTGGGCAATAGGTATTCAGGCTGGCGATGTTACGTTTAATGGTGCGACTGATACAAACGGCAAGGCCGAGGCAGGCGCAGACCAATTGACGAAAAACGGTGTCACCCTGTCGGTGTCGAATGGTCTGTTGGCTTCGGGCGACGGCCAGTATCGCACGTACAAGGGTCAGACTCTGACGATTACTTCTACGGTTGGTGCCATCACGAAGGTTGTCTTCACTTGCACGGCAAAGGATGACGCGAAGTATGGCCCAGGCTGCTTTACTGTTGCTTCTGGTGAATATACTTACGAAGGCAATACAGGTACTTGGACTGGTGCTGCTACGGAAGTGGTGTTCACTGCTGCTACGAATCAGGTTCGTGCAACGGAAATCGTTGTGACGGTGGATGGTAACACTCCTGTTGATCCAGACCCAGGTCCAGGCCCTGATCCTACTCCTACAGATGCTTTCACTTCTATTGCTGCTATGAAGACTGCTGCAACGGCTGAAAAGGCTGATGTCGCATACCAGTTCAAGGATTTGCTTGTCACTTACGTGAATGGTGTATATAATTTTGTGAGCGATGGTACTGACGGCTTCTTGTTCTATGGTGCTACTGAATTAATTGCTGGTGACAAGATTACGGGTTTTGTTAAAGGTAAACTCTATCAGTATAATGGTCTGACAGAAATGTCGGACAACACGTTTACGGTTGAATCGAAAACGAGCGGAAATACTGTTGCAGCACAGACTGTTGCTGTGGAGGACATTCTTTCCGATTATCGCAACTACGAAAGCGAGTATGTGAAGATTTCGGGTGTTACGTTCAATGGTGCTTTTGCAAATGGTGTAACAGTTTCGCAGAATGGTTCTGACTTGGCTCTTTACAATCGTTTCGGTTATAGTTATGATGTGGATACTACCCACAAGTACGACATCTATGGTTTTCCTGCTATTTTTAAGGAAACAATTCAGCTTTATGTGACTGAAATCGTTGACCAAGATGGTAGCACCCCTGGCCCAGGTCCAGAACCAACGGGTTCTACTGTGTTTGAAAGCACTTTCCTTGATTCTGATGGCGGTTTCACTGTGAACGACGTGTCGAAGCCTGAAGGGTTGGAATATGTTTGGGCGAACTCAAGTCGTTATGGCTGGAAAGCATCTGCATTTGTTGACAAAGTTGCATACGCAACGGAAAGCTGGCTGATTTCTCCTGCTATCGCTCTTCCTGCTGACCCTGCTACTTTGACATTCGACCATGTTTCTCGTTTCACTGAGAATGCTTCGACTCAGCTCACGCTTTGGATTTCAACAGACAAGAGTGCTTGGACTCAACTTCAGATTCCTACTTACTCTTCGGGAGCTGATTGGACATACGTAAGTTGTGGGGACATTGACCTCAGTGCTTTCGCTGGCAAGACGGTTTATATCGGATTCAAGTATTTGAGTACTGAAGCAGAAGCATCTACTTGGGAAATCAAAAATTTCGTCATTTCGACGGAAGGCTCTACGCCTGGACCTCAGCCATCGAGCGATGTCATCTACGAAAATTCGCTCCTTGGTGACGAGGGTAATTTTACCATCAACGACGTAGCACTGTCTGAGGGTCTCACGTTTGTTTGGAGCAATACGAGCAATTACGGTTGGAAGGCTTCTGCATTTGCAAATGGCGGCAACCATGCTTCTGACAGCTGGCTGATTTCTCCTGCTTTCACGTTAGGCAAGGAGCAGAGCAGCATCAAGTTTGAACATGCTCGTAAGTTTGGTGAGCAAAGTCACCTTTCTGTCAACATTTCTACTGACAAACAGAACTGGACTTCGCTTGAGCTGAGTGCTTGGCCTGATGGTTCGTCTTGGGACTATGTGGAGACTACTGCTGACATCAGTGCGTTTGCTGGCAAGACGGTTTATATTGGTTTCCACTATACAAGTACAGATGCCGCTGCTGCTACATGGGAAATCAAGAATTTCTCAGTCACTTCTCCTGGTGGTTCTTGTTCGGGTGAAGAGCCTGGTCCTCAGCCTGAGCCAAATGTTTACACTTCGCTTGCTGCTGCAAAGACTGCTGCAACGGCTGACAAGACGGCTTCAGTCATGAAGCTTGAAAATGTTCTCGTGACCTACGTGAACGGCTTGAGCACTTACCTTGCTGACGAAGAGAATGGTTTCCTTCTCTATGGCAATGTTGAGAATGTGGCTGCTGGTGATGTTGTGAATATCGAGGTTGCAGGTGACTTGTTCCTCTATAATGGTATGCCAGAACTTTCTGTAACAGAAGTGAAGGCTGTGACAACAGTTTCTTCAGGTAATGCTGTGACACCTGTAGCACTTGAAGTGGCTGACGTGGTTGCAGACCCATTCAAGTACTCTAACATGCTCGTGAGCTTCGAGGGTGTGAATTTCTTGGAAGAGGCATTCAATAACCGCAACGTCACTATCACTCAGGACGGTGAGGAACTGGTGGTTCGTGATAACTGGAAGAGTATGACAGACGAGAGCATCAAGTTCAGTCTTTCAGATACTTACACTGTTACGGGATTTGTTGCTATGTTTAAGGAAGCTCCTCAAATCTATCCTCGCGACATCAACGACATTGTTAGCACTTCTGCTATCCGTGGTGTTGAGCTGGATGCTGCAAAGACAAGCATCTACAACCTTGCTGGTCAGAAGATGGAGAACATCACTCGTGGTGGACTCTACATTGTGAATGGCAAGAAAGTTCTTGTGAAGTAAACTCGTATTCATTCATATCTTTAGATAGTTAAAAGTTAATAGTTAAAAGTTAATTATCCCCAGTTCATTGGCATTTTTAATTTTTGACCATTAACTTTTAACTTTTTAATTTTCAACTTATTAAGAACTCATAAACTCAAAAACTTAAAAACTCTGAAACTTATCTTATAAGATTGAAGATGAAATTGAAATCTGTACTTTCCTTTCTGGTGTCTTTAGCTTTTCTCTCAGCCGAGGCTCAACCTTCAGCCAATTATTATAAGAAGATTGAAGGGTATAGACAGTCTAATCTGAAGTCTGCTTTGAAAGGCATCATTTCCAATCATACGAAAATCTCATACAACAGTCTGTGGAGTGCCTACGAGAAGGTGGATTATTTGCCAAAGAAGAACTCTTCGGGGCAGTATCTCATTATGGACTACTACTCTGAATCGCCTCATTATTTTACTGGTAATGGCAATGCTCCTTCTGGTATGAACAAGGAGCATGTTGCGCCTCAGAGCTGGTGGGGTGGAGGAACGGGTAACTGGGTGGGCTCCGACGTTTTCCAGGTGCTCCCTTCAGAGAGCCAAGCGAATAGTGCCAAAAGCAACTATCCTTTGGGAGTGGTGTCGGGTAGCACGTCGAATGCCAATGCTCGTATGAAGACGGGACACGATAAGAAAGGGCAGATGGTGTTTGAGCCTTGTGATGAATATAAGGGTGACTTCGCTCGTATCTATTTCTATGTTGCCACATGCTATCCGACTGTGGGATGGATGTCATATAATTCCAGCACAAACAATACGGCTTTCAAGAACGAGGAGTATCCAACTTTGACTTCCGACATGCTGGCGTTGATGTTGGAATGGCACAAGAACGACCCTGTGAGTGAATGGGAAATCACTCGAAACAATAGGGTGGAAAAGGTGCAAGGTAATCGAAATCCTTTCATTGATTATCCTGATTTGGCTTTTTACATTTGGGGTGACAAGATGAATGAGGCTTTCTACTTTGATAACCAAACGCTCTATACTTTCTCGGACGGTACCAGTGGCCATACGGATGACCCTGACGACCCAGAGGAACCGATAGATGACCCTTCTGTTCAGGAAGGTGACACGATTTTCTTCGAACCATTTTCGGATGTGGCTGAAGGCAATGACTATGAATCGAGTGCTTCAAGTTCTCCATGGGATGGAAATGCCAATTTTAGTGGCATTAATACGGTCTATCAAGCTGGTGGAGCGGTTCGATTAGGAAGTTCCAAGAAAGTGGGTTCGTTAACTACTCGCTCAATTCCTTTTGCTGGTGGAAAACTGATTGTAGAGATTGCTGTGAAAGGATGGACCACGGTCGAAGGAACATTGCTCCTTTCCGTGAATGGTGCATCAGAAAAGTCCTATAAGTATGACGCTAAGATGTCGGATTCTTACCAATTGCTGCATATCGTCTTGGATGATGTTCCGAAAAATCCTTATTTCACAATTTCCACATCTACCAAGCGTTGTTTCATCGACGAAATTCGTGTGGTAGTTCCTAAAAACGAGGCGGAAGCCATTGAACTCCTTTCTCCTGATTCTTCTCTCGTTTCAGACTATGTGGACCTAAGTGGACGTCGCTATAAGAATCTTCCAGATAAAAAGGGTGTTTATATCCATCATCGAAAGAAGATAGTTAGAAAATAAAAAATCCCCCTCAACTATCCGGTAACGGATGTGAGGGGGATTTTTTTTTAAGTGAAAAGTTAAAAGTGAATAATTTAATTATTGAATGTCAATTCATCGTTATTCACATCTACTACGATTTCCTTTTCTCGATTCACTTCTCCTGAAAGAAGTTTCTTCGACAAATCGTTAAGCAGATACTTTTGGATGGCACGCTTCACAGGGCGAGCTCCAAACTCAGGGTCGAATCCTGCTTTAGCAAGGAAGTTGATAGCTTCATCTGTGAGGCGTAGGATAATTCCATTTTCCTTCAGCATCTTTGCAACTCCATTCACTTGCAGCGTGACAATCTGACGGATTTCTGTTTCATTCAGTGGCGAGAACATGATGATTTCATCAATACGGTTCAGAAATTCTGGACGTATCGTTTGTTTCAACATGGCAAGCACCTCTTTCTTCGCTTCTTCTGCTGCTTGGTCGAAGATTTGGTGATATACTCGCTTGTCCCAGTTATCGGATGCTCTCTTAAAACGCTCCTCTGCTTGGTCGAATTTTTCCTGAATGAGGTGGCTTCCAAGATTCGATGTCATGATGATAATCGTATTCTTGAAGTTTACAGTACGTCCCTTGTTGTCGGTCAACCGTCCGTCATCCAGCACCTGTAGCAAGGTGTTAAATACATCAGGATGCGCTTTCTCGATTTCATCGAAAAGGATTACAGAGTAAGGTTTGCGTCGCACTGCCTCGGTGAGTTGTCCACCTTCGTCGTAGCCTACATATCCTGGAGGCGCACCGATGAGTCGGCTCACACTGTGCTTCTCTTGATACTCGCTCATGTCGATTCGTGTCATCAGCGATTCGTCATCGAAGAGATAGTCGGCAAGAGCCTTGGCAAGTTCCGTTTTACCTACACCCGTTGTTCCAAGGAAGATAAACGAACCGATAGGTCGGCGAGGATCCTGCAATCCGGCACGTGAACGTCGTACAGCATCAGCTACAGCGGTGATGGCATCGTCTTGTCCGATGACGCGCTTGTGCAGTTCGTCTTCCAAGTGCAACAGCTTTTCTCGTTCGCTTTGCTGCATCTTGCTGACAGGAATGCCTGTCCAGCGGCTCACCACTTCTGCAATATCGTCTGAGGTGACTTCCTCCTTAATCATGGCATTGCCTGCTTGCGTCTTTGCCAGTTCTTCTTGGATGGACTTGATTTCAGCCTCAAGAGCCTGAAGCCTGCCATAGCGTATTTCTGCCACACGTCCGTAGTTGCCTTCGCGTTCAGCCCTTTCAGCCTCAAACTTGAGCTGTTCAATCTGTTGCTTGTTTTGCTGGATTTTGTTGACGAGACCACGTTCAGCCTGCCATTTTGCCTTGTAATTAGCTTCTTCTTCGCGCAAATCAGCGATTTTCTTTTCAATCGTTGACAGTTCTGTCTTACCAGAATTCTCCGACTGATTGGAAAGGACCGGAGATTCCAAGTCGCGCTTAATGGCTTCACGCTCGATTTCCAACTGCTTGAGCTGGCGACTGATGTTGTCGAGTTCCTCAGGTACGGAGTCTCGCTCCATGCGCAGTTTGGCAGCAGCCTCGTCCATCAGGTCGATAGCCTTGTCTGGGAGAAAACGTTCCGTGATGTATCGGTTCGAGAGTTCCACGGCAGCAATGATAGCTTCGTCCATGATACGCACCTTGTGGTGATTCTCATAACGCTCTTTCAGTCCACGAAGGATGGAAATTGTGTCGAGCACATCAGGTTCGTTTACCATGACGGTTTGGAATCGGCGCTCCAGTGCCTTGTCCTTTTCGAAATACTTCTGGTATTCGTCGAGAGTCGTTGCTCCGATGCTTCGCAATTCTCCACGTGCCAAAGCTGGCTTTAGGATGTTGGCTGCGTCCATCGCGCCTTCACTCTTTCCTGCACCTACCAGTGTGTGGATTTCATCAATGAAAAGGATAATGTTTCCATCACTCTTGGTCACTTCATTGATAACGCTTTTCAGTCGTTCCTCAAACTCACCTTTGTACTTGGCACCTGCAATGAGGGCTCCCATGTCGAGGGAATAAAGTTGTTTGTCCTTCAAATTCTCAGGAACATCACCACGCAAAATACGATGTGCCAATCCTTCTACGATAGCAGTTTTACCCGTACCAGGCTCACCAATGAGAATAGGGTTGTTCTTGGTTCTGCGACTCAATATCTGAAGCACGCGTCGGATTTCCTCGTCTCGTCCAATGACAGGGTCAAGTTTTCCAGTTCGAGCTTCTTCAATCAAGTTGGTAGCATACTTCGAAAGAGCCTGATAGGTGTCCTCGCTTGATTGGCTTGTCACTTTGTTTCCATTACGTAGTTCGACAATCGCCTTCCTAAGTTCTTTTTCCGTGAAGCCCATGTCCTTCATGATTTTTGATACACTACTGTTAACGAGTAGGGTAGCAAGTATCATTGGTTCGAGGGACACATATTCATCGCCCATTTCCTTCGACAATTCCAATGCCTTTTGTAGAATCTCATTGGTTTCGCGACCGAGATAAGGTTCTGCTCCACTAACCTTCGGTTTGGAAGCCGCTTCGCTATTGATGACATTCTGAAAGTTCTGGGCGCTAATACCCATTTTTTGGAAGATGAAAGTGGTAACATTTTCACCAACTTTCAGAATTCCAGCCATCAAGTGTGCAGGCTCGATGGTCTGTTGTCCAAGCTGTTGAACAAGATTCACTGCCTCTTGCACAGCTTCTTGTGCCTTAATTGTAAAGTTGTTGAAATTCATATTATTATCTCCTTTCTTTTATTTGTTTCACATTTGTTTTACTTGTGCATTCTGCCACAACTAATGTGCCGTAGGTTGCTTGATGTGGATTTTAAACGCAAGAGTGGACAAATTGACGGCTTTTTGTGACTTTTTGGCATGTACAAGGCTCAATGTCTATATATGTATTGTAATCTTGATTATATTTCCTTTGTTAATTGCGAAAAATACACTAAATTTGCACCCGTTTGCGCTACAATTCGTTGTGGCGCATTATGTGTGAATAGTACATGAAAAATTATTTGTAAAATTTTAGCAAGATTTAGCAATAAAATGCAATTCGTCACGTTAATATTAAAAAGTGAGAAAAATAATATGAATAATTCTACCCAAAAGAATTGCACAATAGATAACATGAGTGCATTCGAGAGAGGGGTGAAACGAGCGTTTGACATGATTGGCGCTTTGTTGGGCTTGATTGTACTCTCTCCTTTGTTTCTCATCATATATATAATGCAGAAGATAGAAGGTGAGGGGCCTGCCATCTTCAGCCAAGAGCGAATAGGCAAGGGTGGTAAGCCATTCCGTATTTTTAAGTTTCGAACGATGATTGTCGAGTCGGAAGTGGATGGTCCCTGTCTTGCTCAAAAAGATGACGATAGATTAACTTCGGTAGGTCGTTTTCTTCGTTCTCATCACTTAGACGAATTGCCTCAGCTTTGGAATGTATTCATCGGCGACATGTCGTTCGTTGGTTACCGTCCTGAACGTGAATATTTCATCAAGCAAATCATGGCAAAAAATTCTGATTACGAATTGCTATATTGTAGTCGTCCAGGCGTAACTTCTGATGCTACTATCCACAATGGATATACTGATACGATGGAAAAGATGCTGAAGCGTTTGGATATGGATCTCAATTACTTGAGAAACAGAACGCTTGGGCTGGATATGAAAATCATCATGGAAACCATCTTTTCCATTGGACGAGGAAAGAAGATTTAATCTGGAATCTGAAAGTTAATCTGGGATTTAAGGATTTTAAAGGATTCTTTAAGTTACGCTAAACACTATACTTTAAACACTAAATACTAAACACTATATTGTTCATAATGAAGATATTAACTCAACGAATACTCATTATTTTCTCACTTTTTTTATTTGCGGCACAATCCTACTCGCAGTCGTCGATGACTGACGAGCAGGTTGTCCGCTTTGTTTTGGAACAGCAAGAAAAGGGTACGAATCAAGAACAGATTGTGACAAAATTGTTGCAAAAGGGTGTTACCGCACAACAGTTACGACGTGTACGTAAAAAGTATCAAGCGGAGCAAGAGCAACTGGGTGCTGTAGATGTGACAGGCAAGACACCTGTTGATAAAACTCGTCTTCGAAATCAAAAACAGCTTGATGGTGAAAAAGAACAGCTGCAACAAAATTACATGATTCGAAGTCAAGTTCGTGGTAAGTATGGAAATGAAAGATATACTCAAGTTGAGCGTCGTCAGATGATGAATCAGAGCGTTGAATTTCTTGACATCGATTCATTGAAATACTATCAGACCCTTTTTAAAAATGAAAATGAAGTTTTCGGACGTAATATTTTTAGTCAGGAAAACCTTACATTCCAACCTAATATGAATCTTGCTACACCAACTAATTATGTTTTAGGTGCGGGTGATAATGTGATTATTGATGTTTGGGGTGCTTCGCAGCAGACTTTTGAGGGTGAGATTTCTCCCGATGGTGTTGTGGTGATAGAAGGAGTGGGGCCAATTCATTTGGGAGGATTGTCCGTTTCTGCCGCTACAGCTCGGCTTCGCAGTGTGCTTGGAAGATACTACACTGATTGTAAGGTAAGCCTATCTGTTGGTTCCACTCGTAGCATTCAGGTCCAGGTTGTAGGCGAAGTGAATATGCCTGGTACATTTACTTTAAGTTCTCTTTCCACTTCTTTCAACGCTCTTTATGCAGCTGGTGGTATCAGTGACATTGGTACGCTACGTGACATTAAGGTTTATAGAAGTGGACGCCAAATAGCATCCATTGATGTATATGATTATTTGCTTCATGGTAATGTTAAAGGCGATGTTCGTTTGCAGGATAATGATGTGATTGTAGTCGGTCCATACGATTGCTTGGTGAATGTGAGAGGTAAGGTAAAACGTCCAATGTTCTATGAAATGAAATCGAACGAAAGTGTTGCCACGCTGATTGATTATGCTGGTGGTTTCGCTGGAGATGCATATAAGAAGAATGTCCGTTTGATACGAAAGAACGGAAATGAATATTCTATTCATACGATTGATGAGTTCGACATGAAAGGTTTCTCAGTGAGCGATGCGGACTCGGTGTTTGTGGATAGCGTTGTGGCTCGTTTCTCTAATATGGTTGAGGTACGTGGTGCTGTGTTCCATGCTGGCATGTATCAGTTGGGTGGAAATATTAGTACGGTACGTGAGTTGGTAAATACGGCTGATGGATTGCGAGAGGATGCTTTCTTGGGACGTGCTGTGATGCATCGTGAGAAAGAAGATAAGACCTTAGAAGTGCTCTCAGTGGATATAAAGGGTATCATCGAAGGTACTGTACCCGACATTCCTTTGCGAAAGGGTGATGTGCTGTTCATTCCAAGTAAGCTCGACATGGTGGGTGAGCAGACGCTGAAGATTAGTGGTGAGGTGAATTATCCTGGCACTTACATGTATGCTGAGAATACTACAGTGGAAGATCTGATTCTTCAAGCTGGTGGACCAACAGATGCTGCTTCTTATTCGAAGGTGGATGTGTATCGTCGTATCAATGACCCAAAGGCAATGGTGGATAACGAGTACTTGACTGAGACTTACTCTTTCTCGATTAAGGATGGATTTGTTGTTGATGGTGTGGATGGATTTAAGTTGTTGCCATACGATGAAGTTGTAGTTCGCAAAAGTCCTACTTATTATGAACAGCAGAATGTAACGATTGAGGGTGCAGTGAATTTTTCTGGTCAGTATTCGATGACAACGAAACAGTATAAGTTGACAGACCTTGTGAAGGCTGCTGGTGGTATTTCCTCTTTGGCATACGCCAAAGGAGCCCGCTTGGAACGTGTGATGACTCCTGAGGAAAAGTTGCAAAGAGAAGCATCTCTACGTTCTCAGCAAATAGCTCTCTATGAGGAAAGTATGCAATCAAGCAATCGGAATTTTGACTTAAACAGAGCTGACACTCTGTTGACTATGAAGCTTGATATTGGTAATACATATCCTGTGGCAATTGATTTGGAAGCGGCACTCAAGAATCCAAACGGTCCAGACAACGTGACTCTTCGCGATGGAGACCGTTTGGTTGTTCCTCAATATTCAAGTACCGTCAAGGTGAGTGGCGACGTGATGTATCCTACTTCCATGAATTATAAGAAGGGTGAAACGTTGAGCTATTACATCAAACGTGCAGGTGGATATGGTGATAATGCTCGAAAGAAGCGTGTATATGCCATTTACATGAATGGTTCTGTAGAGTTGTTGAGTCATCATTCGAAAAAGGCTGTACAGCCTGGTTGTGAAATTGTGGTACCTTCCAAGAAGGCAAAGAACAAGTTGAGTACAGCTGAAACAATGAGTATCGGTACTTCGGCTGCTTCTATAGCTACAATGATTATCACGGTTGCCAATATTTTGAAGTGATTTTGTTATGCAGGAGAATAATAAGGATACGATTGATTTGAGCCTGATTCTGAAAAAGATTTTAAAGAGGAAAAGGCTTTTCTACGTGTTGTGGCCTATCACGTTTGTTTTGTCGTGTGCGTTAATACTTTGTGTTCCAAGATATTATAGAAGTACGGTTAAACTTGCGCCAGAGATGGAGAATTCTTCAGGGGTGGGTGCTCTTGGTTCGCTTGCATCGAGTTTTGGTATAGATTTGGGTACGGTTGAGACGAGCGATGCCATTTCACCGTTGTTGTATCCTGAACTGGTGGCTTCTCCCAATTTTCTTGTAAGCCTATTTGACATTCATGTTGTGAGTGAGGATGGGGAGATTGATACGGACTATTATACGTATCTGCGGTATCATCAGAAGAAAACTCTGTATATGCGGCCTGTCGTGTGGGCAAAACGCCAGATTAACAAGCTCTTGAAAAAGAAGAAGATTGGCGGACGCAGTGGTGAGGACGGAGCGATTGACCCGACTCGCCTTTCGGAGGATGATGCGAGGATTGTGCGTGGTCTGCAGAAAAATATAGTGTGCAATGTGGACAAAAAGACGGTGGTAATTTCTATCACTGTCACCGACCAAGACCGTCTAATTTGTGCTGACATCGCAGATTCGGTACGTGTTCACTTGCAACAGTTCATCACTGATTATCGAACAAGCAAGGCTCGGATTGACGCTGAGCATTATTGTGCTTTGGCTGCAAAGGCCTTTGATGATTACAAGATGGCGATGAGAAGATATAGTAACTATTGTGATACTCACGTGAATTCTATTCTTCAGAGTTATCTGTCAAAGCGGGATGAGTTGGAGAATGACATGCAACTGAAGTTGAACACTTATACGGCTCTTAACACGCAGTGGGAGACTGCTAAAGCGAGGATTCAGGAGAAGACTCCAGCATTTACGGTGCTGGAGGTAGCATCTGCTCCCATCAAGCCTGCTGGTCCTAAGCGCATGTTGTTTGTTTTGGGAATGCTTATTCTGACCACCATAGGTGCTGTTCTTTATATTCTGAAGGATGATTTCTTGAAACCTCTCAAATGACTCGAAGATGGATGTAGTGAAGCGAGTAGTGGTGAATACTTTTGCACAATACATGAGGACGGTCATCAATATTTGCCTATCCCTATATTCCACTCGTCTGGTGCTGGATGCATTGGGACAGAGCGATTATGGCATCTACATGTTAATAGGAGGGGTAGTGGCGATGCTTGGTTTTATCACAAATGCAATGGTTGTCACTACTCAGCGTCATTTGTCTTTTGCTTACGGCAGAGGTGTGCAGGAAGAAGTTCAGAGTGTGTTTGCCAATAGCTTGTTTCTGCATATTGTGATTGGGGTTCTGATTGTTGTCTTACTTTCAGTCCTATCTCCTTTGCTTTTCACACATTTTCTTAATATAGACGAGGCGCGAGTGGGTGTTGCCTGGAAGGTGTATTTCATTATGCTTTTCTCTCTTCTTATCACTTTTCTTACTTCTCCATTTCGCTCCTTGTTGATTGCCCACGAAAATATTGTCTATATTTCGTTGATTGATGTGATTGATGGTGTGCTGAAGGTTCTGTTTGCGATATGGTTGTATCATGTAAGTTCTGACAAGCTTATTGTCTATGCGGTCTATATGTTATCAATCATGGCGTTCAATCTGATTGCTCTGTCATTGTTTTCCAATTTGCGATACAAAGAATGCTGTTTTGTACCCAAGTTGAAACAATTGAATACATCGGTTCAAAAAAGGATCGCGGGATTTGCAGGCTGGACCACTTATAGTATTGCTTGCATTTTAACGAGAAATCAGGGTGTTGCCGTTGTTTTGAACCATTTCTTTGGTACGGTAATCAATTCTGCTTATGGAATTGCCATGCAAGTGTCGGGTTCCACCCTTTTTTTGAGCGAATCGGTGATGAATGCACTTCGTCCTCAAATCATCAAGGCAGAGGGGGAAGGAAACAGGCATAAGATGCTGAACAAGACAGAAATTGCTTGTAAATTCTCCTTCCTTTTGTTCTTCGTGATTGCTTTGCCGCTCATTTTAGAAATGCCAGCAATTTTGCAAGTGTGGTTGAGCAAGGTTCCTCCCCATGCAGTTTTCTTTTGCCGCCTCATATTGGTTTCCTCCGTCTTTGACCAGCTAACTACGGGACTGGGTGTTGCCAATCAGGCGATAGGACGAATTCGAAACTATTCCCTAGTCATCAATACCCTGAAGATGTTGACCCTGCCCATCATTTGGCTTTTCCTGCACAATGGTTTCGATATGGAGTTCGCCCTTTTATTTTACGTTCTGATAGAGCTCACTTGTGCTCTTATCCGAATCCCGTTTCTGAAATATCAGGCAAACTTATCGGTTTACCATTTCATAAAAAATGTGTTTATTAAGGAATCGTATGTGGTTTTGCTTTTGCTCGTGGTTTGCTCTGTTTTCGTCTCGCAGATTCATTTCCCTTTCCGTTTTATTTTCACTATCATCCTCTCTTTTATTGTTGGCATCGTGTCTATTTTCCTTATGGCTTGTAATGATGAAGAGAGACAACTGCTGCTAATCCTTTTTAAACTTGAAAACATTTATCTTAACGTGAAGCATCAAGCAGTAAAACTCCTTTTCTCCTCATGGGCTCATCTTTCGATGAAAAGCTACGTTAGCTATTTGTACAAAAAACGACGTGGACATTCCATGAATTGGCAGAATCCACAAGATTTGAATGAGAAAATAAACTGGCTAAAATTCAATTCCGATACTCGCATTTGGTCGCGCTTGTCAGACAAATTTTTAGTGCGCCAATATGTAGCCGACAAGGGGCTTGCAGACCTTGTGGTTCCCTTGTATGGAAAATGGAATAGCGTGAATGAAATTGTTTGGCAGCAGTTGCCATCCCAGTTTGTGATGAAAACCACAAACGGAAGTGGCGACGTGAAAATCTGTTTCGATAAGAGCCAGATTCAGTTTTTAGAATGGGAAAAGCATTTCAATCATTATCTTAAATACCGTTTGGGGTACGCGATGGGGGAGCCTCACTACAACCTCATTCAACCCTCAATCATCGCTGAACAGTTGCTGGATATTTCCAATCAATCGCCTTATTCATCTTCACTGATTGACTACAAGGTGTGGACCATCAATGGAGAGCCCATCTGCGTGTGGGTAGTGACAAATCGCACCCATGAACATGCAGAAATGATGCTCTACGACTTACATTGGGCTCCTCATCCAGAATACCTGCAAGAGAAGGACCCTCATTTTAGCATCTCTACATCAATCTTACCACCTCCACCTCATTTAGCTCGCATGATTGAGGCGGCGAAAATTCTTGCGACAGGCTTTCCTCAGGTTCGTATCGATTTCTACGACTGCGGACAGCTCCGATTTGGAGAAATGACCTTTACCTCCGCAGGAGGATACATGAATTATTTTACTGACGAGTTTTTATTGAAATTAGGTCAAAGATTAGTACTCCCTCATTCATGAAACTTGACTTAAAAAATATGAAGTTCATGCAGTGGAGCATTGCTTTCCTGCTAATCGTACAGGTGGTTTTTTCCTTCAATATTATGGATTCGCTTAGACCACTGTCCTATTTGTCGTTAGGGCTGTGCTTCCTCGGCTTTTCTGTAATGCTGCCTATCAGATGCCGTTCGCTCCATTTCTCCATCTTTGAACTTCTGAATGTACTCTATTTTCTACTCCTTTTCGTTTTCACCCTACTCAATGGTACCGACTTGAAAACTGTTCTGTACAAATTTGTGGAGATAGCACTTCTTCTCATGCTTATCAGCCAGTTCAGTCACGCCATGCGTACCACTATCATTTCCTTCGCCACAGCCTTCTCCTTAGCCGTCTATTCCAATTTTCTAATCATGATGATGTTTCCCGAATGGATTATGTCCTTCACCGGTTCAGAAGAAGATTCATTCTTGCTGGGAGGAAATTATAACCAAATGGGCGTTCGTATCATCTGTGCCATTACGACAAATATACTCTGTGTTCCCTATTCTAGATGGTGGCTTCTCAATACCGTTGCATTGTCCATGATAGGACTTGCCACCTTGTTGCTCGTTGGATCCATGACAGCCACCTCCAGTCTTCTCGTTTTCTTTATCTTAACCATCTTTGCAAAAGGAAAAATATTTAGAGCCAGCGTCATAGCCTTCGCATTCTTCATCTTGTTTTTCCAGTTAGCCGTAGTTTTCAGCGGAGAAGGGCTCCACAACAACGAGTTGGCGGTTTTTATCATAGAAGACGTTCTCGGCAAGGATATCACTTTCACCAACCGCACATACCTTTGGGATGCAGCAGGCAGGCTTTTTGTCGAATCCCCCATTTTCGGCTATGGAATGCCCGACGTTGATTGGTACTACTCTCACCTTAGCACCTTGGCAATCGGTCCCCACAACTTCATCTATAACCAGATGCTAATGGGCGGACTCATCCTCCCCATCATTATCATTCTCATGTTCATTGTCGCTTTTCGTCGATGCCCCGTCTTTAGCGAAAGAAACTCCCAAATACTAACCCTTTCCATCGTCACCATCTTCTTCATGATGCTGATGGAAGTCTATTCCCTCTTCTTCGTTGTTTATATCCTCTCGTTAATCTACTTCTACCCAGAAATCAGCAACTCAAAATCGTCTCTCTCCGAATGAACATACTCTACGTCTTAAACACCACCATACCCACTAATGGAGCCACAAAATCCTTCATGCTTATGCTTCAACAGCTTATGCAGCAAGGAGTGAACCCTACCGTCATACTTCCCAATCGAGATGGCATCTTCTTGGAACTCCAGCGTATGGGAGTCCATGTGCTTATAACCAACTACCGAGATGCTACTTATTCCTATCTGAACACCAGAATGGACTATCTCAAATTCATTCCACGTACCATTGCCCGAATCATTCTCAACCGAAGAGCCGTCAGTAATCTGACCGAAGCTGTTAAAAACACCAATCCCACCATCATCCACTCCAACGTCAGCGTTCTCGGCATTGGGTTTAGCCTGTCTCGACGACTCAATGTCCCGCACATTTATCATATCAGGGAATTTGCCGACTTAGATTTCAACATGCACTATTTCCCCAGCAAGGCATCCTTTCTTCGCCGTCTGAACGCTCCCCTCTCATATTCAATCAGCATCACCAAGGTTGTGGAGCAATATCATCGTCAAAACGGAAGACCCACTTCCCGCGTCATTTACAACGGCATCAGTTACAGACAGCACGAAATGCCCAACCTCTCCAAGCAACCCTTTTTCCTTTTTGCAGGAAGAATCGAACCTGCCAAAGGCTTAGACCATCTACTGGCAGCATACGCAAGCTATGTCCATTTAAGTCCACAGACAATCATGCCCCTAAAAGTGGCCGGACGAGTACACGACAAGAACTTCAGCAAAAACATCGACCAGTTCATCCAGCAACAGTCCATCCACTCCTGGGTGCAGTTTGTCGGAGAACAGTCCAATCTTTCCTCACTCATGCAACAAGCCACCGCCATTATTGTTCCATCCCCAAATGAAGCCTTTGGCAGAGTGTTGGCAGAAGCCATGTTCAACGGGTGCCTTTGCATAGCACTCAACACAGCAGGCACCCGAGAACAGATGGACAATGGAAAGCAGACACAAGGCGACGAAATCGCCCTGCGCTACGACACAGAAGACGACTTGATCCGTCTGCTCATCGAAGTCAGTAGCCACAAGCCAGACCATTATAACGCATATCGACAACGAGCTTTCAAAACTGTCAACCAGCTCTACACCATAGAGCAAAACGCCAAGAACGTACTTATGTTCTACCAGTCTATCTCTCAACAATGCTCCCTTTTATCCTCTCCCCAAAAGGGAGTGGACAATTAGATAGTTGTAGATGAGTTTTCCATCTTCAGCTAACTTCAAAAACATGTAGTCTCTTTAATTCCAACGATTATTATATGAATGCACGAATCATAGCCTATTATCTTCCACAATTCCATCCCATACCCGAGAACGACAAATGGTGGGGAAAAGGGTTCACCGAATGGACCAATGTTGCAAAAGCCAAACCACTATTCAAAGGACACTACCAGCCCCGCATTCCCGCCGATTTGGGATTCTATGATTTGCGTCTTCCCGAAGTGCGAGAACAGCAGGCAGACCTTGCCCGCCAAGCAGGAATCGAAGGCTTTTGTTATTATCACTATTGGTTTGGCAACGGAAAACAGCTCCTTGAGCGCCCCTTCAATGAAGTTCTCCAATCAGGAAAGCCCGACTATCCGTTCTGCCTTTGTTGGGCAAACCATGACTGGACAAACAAAACATGGCAAAAAGGACTTAGCATTCAAGCTGACAGTACCATCATGAAGATGACCTATAGCATGGACGACCATCACGCACATTTCATGTCATTACTCCCTGCATTCAAAGACCATCGCTACATAACGGTTGATGGTAAACCCCTCTTCGGCATTTGGGCACCCATGTCCTTTCCCCATGTCACAGCCTTTATAGAACTTTGGCAGCAATTAGCCATTCAGAATGGTTTGCCCGGTATCCATTTCGTTGGTTACACATCCAATTCATCAGGACGCTCCGCACAAGGTGGCAAATTCTCCCTATGGTCTACCGACCAAGCCGCCGAGCACTACAACGCTGTTCTGAACCTGGGCTTCGATGCTGTCGTTTCCTCAGGACTCTCACGGGGCATGTCCCTCGCAAAAGGAAAAGTGAAAATGCTCGCTTATTACCTCGCCAAGAACGCTCTCCTTCCAGCCCACTGTAGAGCCGACTACGAAGAGGTGATGAACAACTACTACGTAGAAGAAGACAGATGGGAAAACGTTTATCCCACATTGCTGCCACAATGGGACAGGACACCTCGAGCAGGGGTTCGATCCAATCCTCTGTTGAACAGCACACCTAAAAAATTTAGGAATACAATTCGAGAAGCACTCGAACTCATCAAGACGAAAACACCTGAGCACCAAATTCTCTTCCTCAAGTCTTGGAACGAATGGGGTGAAGGCAATTACGTAGAACCCGACCTGAAGTTCGGTCATGGTTACCTCGATGCTATCCGAGACGAATTGATTTTAAGTGAAAAGAGAAATGTTTAGAGATTATAGGTTTGGGTCAAGGTCCTGGTTTGGGTTAAAGTAGAATAATGACAAACAAAAGAATCAATGAACATGAAGCAAGAAATAGCAATATTAGGACATTTTGGTGGAAACCAAACACACAACGATGGACAAACCGTCAAGACTAAAACATTGTGCGAGGCATTGGAACGTCACCATTTCAAAGTACATAGAATCGACACATTCTATCTAAAACGTAATCCCCTCCGGTTCTTGTTCTCCTTCATTACTTCCATCATCCATTGCAGCAAAATCATCATCTTGCTTTCCGACAAGGGTAGAAGATTCTTCTTTCCCATCATGCATGGGCTTGGGATTCTGGGAAAGTCCATCTACCACGACTCCATCGGAGGACAGCTGGCAAAAGAAGCAGCCGAAAGCAAGAGATTCAGAAAATATCTCTCCGCATTCCGTTCCAATTGGGTGGAAAGTGAAAAATTGAAAAACGCACTGACAGACTTGGGTGTCAGCAACGCAGAATTCGTCCCCAATTTCAAGCATATAACTCCCATTATACCCAGCGACAAAGATGAACACACATCAAAAACAATACCATTCCGTTTCTGCACATTCAGTCGTGTGATGAAAGAAAAAGGGATTAGCGACGCCATTCATGCCATTGCCACCATCAACGCACGACACCACTCCAACGTAGCAAATCTCAGCATATACGGACCTATAGAAGAAAACTATAGAGACGAGTTCCGTGCCTTGTTGACAAGCCATGCCGACTACGTAGCATACAAAGGTATTGTCGAAGCAGAGAAGAGCATCGCCGTACTGTCCCACTATTTCATGTTACTTTTCCCCACGTTTTGGAAGGGTGAGGGAATGCCAGGAACCATCATCGATGCATTGGGTGCCGCACTGCCTATTATCGCACGTCGATGGGATTACTGCGACGAGATACTCGAAGACGGAAAAAACGCATGGGTATATGACTTCGACCAACCTCAGCAGCTTGTTGATAAAATAGACTATGCTATCAGCCATCCCTCCGAAGTTATGGAAATGAAGAACGCTTGCCTTCACGCTGCCCTACGCTACAGTGAAGGCCATGTCATGAAGAAGATTCTTCAACTATTAGAACAGGAATGAAATATCGGGTTGCCTTCCTTCATCCGAGTTAGGATTTTGCTACCGTGATTGATTTTTTTAGATTCAGTCAAATGGAGTATATCCTTTCTCTCCTTTGATGAATGCATGTTAGTTATTTCTTCTGATACACTCTAATCCAGTCAAACTTAGTTTCGTATATTTTCTTATAGTTTGGTGTGTTTTTGGGAGCACGACCTACACTTTGGTTAAGAATGAGAAATAGAGGCTGGTCAAAAGTCCATTTACCTTCTTTTAGCTCTGCATCGTTTTTTGGTTTCTTATATATATTCGTCCTGCGTCCGTCAATCGTAAAGATTATTTCTGTTGGAGTCCACTCCATGCCATAAGTGTGCCATTTCTTCAAATTGACACTTTGGCGGTGGTTGTTCTCGAATGGCAGTTTTTTGGCTTGAGAATGCCTTGTATGCAAACTGCTAGTAGCTTTTCCTTCGTTTCCAAAAGATTCAAAAATATCTATTTCTGCATACCCATCTTTTGCAGTTCCTTGTGTACTTATCCAAACTGCTGGGAAGTTTCCTCTTATAGTGTTAGTTTTTAAACGGACTTCAACCTTTCCATATTGAAAGTTGAATTTTCCTTTCGAATTGATGGCACCTGTCAGCATCTTTGCTGTATCAGCCTTTTCATATTTATTTGGAATAGCGCGACATACCAGACATCCGTTCTTAATATAAACTACCCTGTTTGAATTGCTGATAAAACGTGCCCAAGTGCTTTTGTTTCTAATAGCACGGTTCCATTTTTTTGCATCAGGTTGACTACCATTCGGCAAGTCGAATTCATCCGAGAACACAAGTTTATATCCGCTGTTTGAAGTCTGAGCACAAACAAAACCTGTTACCATTTGTATGGTAAAAAAACATAAGATGAAAAGTTTTTTCATATTAATGTTATTGTAAGGTGTAATACATTTGTTTAGTCATACAAGATTTGAAGCTAAATATAGTCATCTCGATTTATAGACTTAAAAGTTTTCCCATTTCTTCATCAAATTTCTCACTAAAGTTAGGGAAAAGGCAATTAGCGGGAGAGAAGGTTAATTCACCAAACTTTACTTTTCCATCAACCTCGTAAAGGTCTACTCTCACAAACTTAAAATCTTGCGATAGAGTGCTTGCCACTTCTTTCATTTTCTCAAACGAAGCCGGCATCAAAATTTCCTTGTCATTTGGCACTTCGTTGCCATTCCTCTTCAGTTCGTGGATAGGATTCCAATCCATGTCATATAGATTGAGTTTTGCCTCCATTCTGCTATGCTTGCTTTCACGTTCCGACACAGTGAGTACAAATTTCGGTTGACCATTGATGCAATGGAATTTATAATCGATAAGTCCACCAATATTTTCAATAAATTGCTCTACATATATGCGATGTGGAATCCCAAGATAATGAGGTTCCAACGAAAATGTTCCATAAGTAGTAGAAAGCCAGTTGTTTACCTCTTTCTTACAATCAGTTAAGTCTATTAACCTCTTATCTTTCACGATGTAGTTCATCTTGCATCCATGAGTGGCCTTCATAACAAATTGATTAGGAAGGCTTGCAAAATCAATCTGCTCAAAATGTTCTACAGCGGGTTGCAACACAGGAATGAGAAGATCAGGATACCCCTTGTCTGTTACATACTGACGTACGGCATATTTGTCCGTACAGATGGGGGCAAGAGGAGACTGATCATGCAACTCGATCCAGCACACCTTTTCTGAAAGTTTTTGTGGATTCTTAAGGTTTATCTTTTTGTGAAAGCGTAGGCGGGCATCAATAGTTTTAGCTGCGTCTATTCCAAGCGTTGAAGTTAATGCTTGAAGCCACTTTCCATATATTATTTTTATGTAATTCAAGTTCATGTTTATAAGTAGCAAAACTTACTTGTTCATGGATTTCAACAACAACTTACTATCAATGTGGTTTTTTATTTGTTTTATAATATAAGTTGGCATAAAAAACGCATAAAAATACGCATAAGCCTTGGCTTTGCTATATCCAAAGACTTCTATATAAACTTTCACATTGTATTTAATTAGTTCGATTTTCTTTTGAGAAATGGAATTATTTCTGACTCGATAGTAAGCAAGAGGTTCGGAAATCGAGTATGCCTTGTCTCCCTTTTTTAAAATGTTTAGAAAAAGAGCCCAATCTTGTCGTTTTCTCAATGTTGACATATAAAACTTTCCATATGGCTTTGTATCGTATATGGCAGTGAGACAACCAATCTTGTTGTCTTTTTTCAATTGACTAAGTGTGAGGCTTTTGGGAGCTTTTACAATTCCTGTAATTTCGTTATTTTCATTTCGAACAAGATACGATGAGAAAGTAAGTATGTAGTTATTATCCTGCATAAATTTTATCTGTTTCTCTAATTTCTCAGCCATCCAACAATCGTCGCTGTCGCAAAATGCAATGTATCGTCCTCGTGCTTGTTTAATGGAGTTGTTTCGGCTATCACCTGCACCGAAATTACGCGGCATTTGAAAAAGCTTAATACGCTTATCATTTGCAGCAAATTCGCTTATAATGCGTCGTGTTTCATCGTTCGAATAGTCATCAGTTATCACCAATTCCCAATTAGAATAAGTCTGTCGCTGGATGCTTTCAATGCTCTCAGCAACAAACTTACTTGAATTGTAAGTAGGCATGATGATGGATACGAGTTCTTTTTGCATTTGTTAAATTTTGTACAAAGGTAAGACTTTTCAGTCAATGTACCAAATTCACTCTTGTGTTATTTGTTTATAATCATTAGTTCTATATGTAGAATGGATGGAAAAGGCTCAATACTTACGGAAGGTAAGGCGGAAGAGTGTGTTGGAAAGGATTAGAGATTTGCTTGTGAGATGTACGATGCGGAAGCGTCCTGTTGAGTCAAATCCAATGTTTGATAATTGGCTAAATGGCACTAGGGTGTCGATAGAGGCGTGGTAAATTTTGTCTATGACGAGGGAATCTGCAGTGCGATGAAAAGTAGCAAGATAGTAGATACCATTATCTGAGTATTTTTGGAACTTTATGAGGTCGCGATGTACCGTGTAATGCAACTGGAGTGTTTCATTTGTTGCGAGGAGAGAGTCGTTATAAATTTGTTTCCATTCTGTCATTTGCCAATTTCCTCCGAACTCACCATTGGTTTCTGTGCGGGAGCAACTGGACAAGAGGAGGGTAAGGGTGAAGAGTGAAAAGTGAAGAGTGAAAAGTGAAAACAAATCCCTTCCTGACCTCCCCGAGGGAAGGAGAGATGAGAGTGTGAAGAATAGAAAGTGAATTAGGTTTTTCATGGTTTGAAGAATGTTTTTAACGATTATCCGTTTGCACCCGACAACGGTCTGAAAGGCCAATAAGCACATAGCGCAGGACAACGCCCTGGGTTTGTTATGAGCATTATCCACGCCCTGCAAGGGCAAAAGCACAAAAAAGAGTAACGCTTTTGCCCTTGCAGGGCGTTTGTCATACTGTCTGCCACCTGGGGCGTTGCCCCAGGCTAACTGCTCATTGTCCCTTCGGGAAGTAATCGGCTGATTGCGGATAATCATAATTTTTTTCTGATTGTGATTTGTCCACCTGTGCTCTTGCCAATGAGTGAACCGTGGTTGAAACCACATGCAACGGTGAGGCTCCAACCGTTGAGGAAATGTGGATGATAACTGGCTTCAATTAGGTAGTAATGAGAGGATTGGGGATTAACAAGGGGAATGCGATATATTCCCCACGATTTTATAAAAGTCCAAAGCAATCGGTAGTGGATTTCGTTTGTAGGGTCGCCTGAAATGCCCAAATGGTGAGATTGAATTCTGTTGTGACAGAAGAATAGATTCCTGTTTTTGTTATAAATAGGGGAGAGCAGAAGGGGGTTGCCAATCGCTTGTCCCCAATGTTGCCATCCATAGAAGTTGTGGTTATAGTAATCGTCGATGCCGCAGTTGTGGATGTTGAGTGCAGGGGTGTCGTCGTGATAAATGCCACTGCTTTGGTCCTTTGTTGTGAGGTATTCGTAAAGGAGTGTCTTGACAATAGGATTTTTGGGGAGATTAACTTCCCATCCCCACAACCAGTCTTTCCATCCAAAGTCCCAGAAGAGACCTGATGAGTCCTCGAAGAAATGATCGGCATAGGTTCGAATGCTCCAGCCCTTACCGTGGTAGTCGAGCGAGAGGATATAGTCTCCAAGTAGGTTTCCTTCGTTGTTCTTGAAATTTCCGTCGCTCTCGTCGCTTCCTCCAGGGATGAAGGCATGCCAGAAACTGGAGAAGCCTCTGCCTTGCTTCACATGGGATGGGTCGAAATCGCTGGCGTCGTCAAGGCGTTTGCTCACATTCCATGCTTCTCCTCCGAATTGTGCGCACATCTGAAAGCCCCCTGTGAAACTGAGGGGAAATATCTCTTCTTTGCCAATGCGAATGAAGCCTGCCTTGCTGTGGTAAAGTGCATTTTTGTAATAGCGTGGAATGTCTGTTCCCTTGGCTTTAGCTATTGCTCGTGCTTCGGAGGTAAAGGATTCGTTCCATGAACCATCTGTGAACCATCCATAGGCAAAGTGTCCCTTTACGGAAAGCCATCCCTTTGTGCCGGGAATCGACCAGAAGTCTGGACGCTCAATGCGAAACTGGGGGATGGGGTGCGCATTGATGCTTTGGAGGAGTTCACCCGTGCTGAGTTTGTCGTTCTTCAGTTCCATTTCTCGCTCCTTAGAACCGAATGTGAAACGCCATCCTTTGTATTCCGCTTCGGCATAGAGTTGCTGAATGAAGAAGTCGGAAGTGAAGTTCTTGCTGAGGACGAAGTCTACACCATATCCAATTTTCCATTTGCGAAGGGAATCTGTGTCGATATTTCGGATGATTCCTGTGCGCAGGTAGGCTGAATTCTTTTTGATGGAGGAAACTCCGTAGTGATTGGCTGTGAGCCAGAAAGGGGCGAAGTCGCCATCGGAAAAGGTTGTGCTGCCCTCCACGAAAATCTCCGTTTGTTTCCATAATCGCTTAAGCCCCTTGTCAGACTCTTCTTGTGCAAGGAGTGGCAAGGGCATGAATGCGATTATGAGTAGGGAGAGTTTCAATTTGAGAATGAAGTATTAAATATGAAGAATGAAGAGTAAAAATGAAGAATGAAGAATGAAAAATGAAGAATGAGCGCTTTGCTTAAATGAAGAATGTAGAATGAAGAATAATAATTACTTAGGCTAAAATACATTCTTCATTCTTAATTCTTCATTTTATTATTCTTCATTCTTCATTTAGACATTCTCCCCTCGGGGAGGTTGGTAGGGAGGCTGATTTTGCCTTTTTACCCTTTAAAGCGTATTCCTGCGTTTGCCTACTTAGCAAAGCTAACGGCACGAGTTTCGCGGATGACAGTGATTTTCACCTGTCCAGGATAGGTCATTTCATCCTGAATCTTCTTGGCAATATCGGCACTGAGTGTTTCAATTTCAGCATCGCTGATTTTGTCTGCACCAACGATGACACGCAGTTCTCGTCCTGCCTGAATAGCGTAACTCTTGGTGACACCAGGATAGGACGCTGCCAAATTCTCCAAATCGTTCAGACGCTTGATGTATGCTTCCACGATTTCTCGACGAGCACCAGGACGTGCTCCCGAAATAGCATCGCACACTTGTACGATTGGAGCAAGGAGCGTGTTCATTTCCATTTCGTCATGGTGAGCTCCAATGGCATTGCAGATGTCGGGCTTCTCCTTGAATTTCTCTGCCAACTTGGCACCATAGAGTGCATGAGGCAGTTCGGGTTCTTCGTCTGGCACCTTTCCTATGTCGTGCAGCAGTCCAGCGCGACGTGCCTTCTTCGGATTGAGTCCCAGTTCGGATGCCATCACCGCACAGAGGTTCGCCGTTTCGCGAGCATGTTGTAGCAGGTTCTGACCGTATGAAGAGCGGTATTTCATCTTACCAATGATTCGGATAAGCTCAGGGTGAAGACCATGAATACCCAAATCAATGGTGGTACGCTTACCCGTTTCTATGATTTCTTCTTCCACCTGTTTGCGCACTTTGGCAACGACCTCTTCGATGCGTGCAGGGTGGATTCGTCCATCGGCAACGAGTTGGTGAAGTGCCAGTCGGCAGATTTCACGCCGAACGGGGTCGAAAGCCGAAATCACGATGGCCTCAGGCGTGTCATCAACAACAATTTCCACTCCTGTGGCTGCTTCGAGTGCTCGAATGTTTCTTCCTTCGCGTCCAATCACTCGTCCTTTCACTTCGTCGGAATCGATATGGAAAACGGTGACGGAGTTTTCGATAGCAGTTTCTGTTGCCACTCGTTGGATGCTTTGGATAACGATGCGCTTGGCTTCCTTGTTGGCAGTCATTTTTGCATCGTCAACAATTTCGTTGATGTATTGTTGTGCTTGTGTTTTAGCTTCGTCTTTCAAACTCTGAACAAGATGTTCTTTTGCTTCCTCGGCAGAAAGTCCGCTAATGGCTTCGAGTTTTTGGATTTCTTGCTCTTGCATCTTCGAGAGTTCAGTTTTCTTCTGGTCGATGAGCTTAGTCTGACGTTCCAGGTTCTCTTGCAGTTTTTCCGTTTCTGCTTTCTTGCGCTGAAGGTCTTCGTGACGTTGGTTGAGAGAGAGCTCACGCTGCTTGAGCTTGTTTTCTGCTTGTTGGAGTCGCTGATTGCGCTGAGCCACCTCTTTCTCAAGCTCAGCCTTCTTGTTAATGAACTTTTCCTTCACTTCAAGGAGTTTGTTCTTCTTGATGCTTTCAGCTTGAATTTCAGCTTCCTTCAGAGTTTGTTCGTATTTCTGCTTGATGATGTAGCGGAAAAGCAAATATCCTAATGCTAATCCCAGAAATAGACAAACCACCGAGATAATTATTGTTAATGTCATTTCTTAAAGATGTTTTTGTGATTGGTTATAAATTAAATTGTTGATTCTATTAGTTAGGACAAATAAATGACGATTCAAATCGGTATTCACAACAAACGTATGTGCTACCATCAATGAATGAACGGCTAACTAACAAATGAAAGTGTGGAGGGGCTTGGACAAGGAAGTATGCATTACTTCTTTTTCAGCAATTCGTCAATTTCTTTTTCCAAGTCGTTAATCATGTCCTTGTATGGCTCTGTACTTGCTCTGTTCGAAGCACGAACGGCATCGACACCCGTATAGAGCAGCACCATGGCATAATGGTATTTGTCGCTTGGCACATTCGGATAACGCTCACGCAGGTTTCTCAAACGTGTCTGAATGAGATTGGCTGCATCACGATAAACCTTTTCCTCTTCTGTTGAATGAACTGTCAGCGGAAGAGAAATGCCATCAATATTGACTGTTATGTTGAGATTCTTGTCCATACTTTCCATCAGCCCAACGATGAGTTAGAAACCCAAATTAAGTACAAAAGACATGAGGAATGTAGAATGAAGAATTAAGAATGAAGAATATATTTTACCTTGCTCATCGGATGAGAAATATTCATTCTTAATTCGGAGCGAAGCGACTATTCTTCACTCTTCATTCGGAGCGCAGCGCTCATTCTTCATTTAATTGCTCCAAGCTTCACGTTAAACTCTTGTCCTTTCTTTGTACTTTGTATTTCATTTGGCTTCCAAGTCGGTACTCAAAAGGCCGATGCATTTGTTAATTTCGCGTACCAGCTTTGATATTCTTTGTTTAGCACCCTTCAGTTCAGAGTCGCTAATTTCAATCATCTTGGCCAGTTTCAAATTGGAGTAATCGCTTTGGCTTTGACGTAATTCGGCTTTCAGACGGGCAATTTCCTCGTCCTTTCGATCCATTTCGACGTACAAGTCCGCATTTTCCTTCTGCATCACCTGATAGCTTTGCAAAAGTTGGCGAACCTTTCCATCGAAAATTTTCAATTGCCTTTTTTCTTCGTCAGTCATTGCTCAAAACTCCTAAGTCATTTTATTATTTCTTCATTTTCGCCTCTGCCTTTGCCACTTCCGATTGCGATGGCTGCTTTTCTTTCTTAGCTAACACTATGAATTTGTATGCGTATTCCTTGGTCCATTCAATCGTGAATCCGAGGGATTGCTGATATTTCCTTACCGAAAAAACGGACTTCCGGGTTGCTTCGTCGTTCCAGTCGTTTTTCGTGAAAATCTCATCCACAGTCTTCTCGGTCATGGCTCTGAGGGCTTTCTTCAAGAAACTTGGCACACGGAATCTCCATTTCATCAGATTGCCCATGAGCATCATCAGTTCTTGGGTGAATCCCTGGAAGAGGTAGAGGTAGTTGGCTACGTCGGTCTGTTTGCGACACCCCTTCTTGATGCTGACATCAATTTCCTTGAAGAAGTTGTCACTAATTCCATACAGGTTCTGGAGGAGGTTCTTGCAGGCTTTCTTCTCACCGATGCCCAGTTTGTTGTTCACGGTGGCCACCTTGAGCGTGCGCTTGAAAGCCATCATGTCGGGAAGGGCAGATAGATTGTTAATGCCCAAGTTGGCAGCTAACGATGCCTGGAAATAAACCCTGATGAGCGTCATGAAATCTTCCATTCCGCCCACCTTGTCCTCCTGTTTTTTTTTGAAAATATCTGAGAAAAAACTCATTTCTTGCTATTTTGTCAATGAAAATATCTGCAAATGTAAGGATTTTATTTGGATATTACGGAAAAATAAACAAAAAAATCAATGGGAAACAGACTATTTATTGTGAAACATGGGTTTATGAACTATAATCAAATAAAATATGAGAGAAGAATAGGACGTTAAGAAAATGTTTTGCATTCTGTTCAATATGCATTTTCTTCTCCTCGAATCATGTTGCGGATAGTCCACCAAATAATCTGTATGTCGAGCATGAAGCTCCAGTTCTCGATGTATTCAATGTCTTTTTGTACGCGTCCTTCCATCTGTCCGATGTATTTGGTCTCTCCTCTGAAACCGGATACTTGTGCCAGTCCTGTGATGCCAGGTTTGGCGAGATGGCGAACCATAAAGCGGTTGATGATATGGGAGTATTCTTCTGTATGCTTGAGCATGTGTGGACGCGGACCGACGATAGACATTTCTCCTTTCCACACATTGATGAACTGAGGTAGCTCGTCGATGTTGGTGCGACGCATGAAGTCGCCAAAGGGAAATTTGCGTGGGTCGTCTTCTGTTGCTTGCAGGCTGTCGGCATCTTCGTTGATGTGCATGGAACGGAATTTCTTGCAGCGGAACACTTTTCCGTCGAGTCCCGTTCTATCCTGATTGAAATAGACGGGTCCTGGTGATTCCTTCTTGATGCGGTATGCCACCCAGAGATAGATGAAGGGGTAGGCGGTGAGGAGGAAGATGGACGAGATGACGAAGTCGAACGTGCGCTTCAACAGGCGATTCAGAGGATATGTCAGTGGTTCTTCGCGTCGGGCTACGACGAGTGTCTTGCCGCGTGAGTCGGTAGCAAAGGCGCCATTGAATACATTGAGTGAGGGCACGAAAAAGAAGCGAATGAGGTTGTTGTCGCAATATTTTGCTACGATGTTGGTCTTTGTTTGCTCTTCGTGTGGAAAATAGGCATATACTTCGTGTGTCTCGGGATGCGCCTTGAGCCATGAGAATAGTTTGTCGTAACCTCCGATGTGGTATTGTTCGAAGTTTTCGTCGTCGCTTTGTTCTCCATCATAGAACACGCCCAAGATGTTGTAGCCATACCAGGGCTGGCTCAGGTATTCGAAAAGTTCATGGATGGCATAGTTGTTGCCAACGAGGACTACATGCTTAAGGTTGCGTTTGTTGGTTCTTGCTCGCTTGAGAAATGCTCGAATACTGAGACGCTGTACGATGAGTAAGCCGGTATATACTATCATGAAAGAGAATAGGAAGAGACGAGGGAAGTAGTCGTCGGGTCGCATGGTGATGGTCATGATAGTTGTGAAGAGTGTGCAAAGGATGTTTGTCACGAAGATGCGCTGAATGACTTTTCCTGGGGTGGAAAAGCGATTCTGCACAATGGATGGGAAGAGAAGGAAACTCAGGATGAATGCCACAATGAGTGTGACGAGCATCCGCTTGGCATAAACGGGTTCAGTGGTGTAGGGGTCAAGAGTTTCAAAAAGAAGAAAGTACACGCTGAACAATACCGTGAGCATGATGAGGTCGGCTATCAATACAAATATCTGCAAAAACTTTTCTTTTCCCATATTTTTGTTCTTGTCGTGCTTTTTTTAGTTTTTAAGTTTTTTAGTTTTTAAGTTTTTGTTGTGCTATTTATTCGTGTTTCAAAAGGATGTTTGCTTTTGGTTTGGCTTACTTTTTTTAGTTTTTAAGTTTGTGAGTTTTTGTTTCCTAAAGAAATAGACTAAATGTACTAAATTTTAAAAATTTGCCGATTTTGCCAATTTCTTTAGGAAACTTTTTTATTATTCACTTATCGCTTAATTTCGTTACGCTGACGTTGAAATCAGCTTTCGTCTGCAAAAATAGACTTATTTTGTCAGTTTTCAAAATTTTTGCATTATATTTGCATCAAAATTACTAAAGAAACAAGACAAGAAGATGATTGTTTATCCAAATTCTAAAATCAATATAGGACTCAATGTCGTGGAAAGACGTCCTGACGGGTATCATAACTTGGAAACGGTGTTTTATCCCATCAACTTGCAAGATGCTCTTGAAATTCATGAATGGGAAGATGCTCAAGAGGATGAGTGTTATCAGCTGAAAGTGAGCGGCGCCATCCTTGATGGTTCCCCTGATGACAACCTTGTGGTTCGGGCTTATCGTGTTCTGAAAAGGGATTTTCCCGAAAAGGTGAAGCCCCTGCGCATTTTCCTGTTTAAGCATGTACCAACAGGAGCTGGCTTGGGAGGTGGTTCTGCAGATGCTGCTTTTATGCTCAAGGCTATGAACGAAAGATTCAGTCTGGGACTCAGTGTAAAGGAACTTCAAATGTATGCCACTCAGCTTGGAGCAGATTGTGCTTTCTTCATTGAAGGCAAGCCCGTGTTTGCGGAAGGTATTGGTGATAGATTCAGTGATGTGCAGATGAGCCTGAAGGGTAAATTCTTGGTATTGGTGAAGCCCGATGTATTTGTGTCAACGAAAGAGGCCTACAGCGCTGTCGTTCCTCATCGCCCAGAAACATCGTTGAAGGAGTTGCTGAAAGCACCCATCGAAACATGGAAAGACTTTGTTGTAAATGACTTTGAGCGTAGTGTATTCCCGATGCATCCAGAGATAGCAGCCATCAAGGACAGGCTTTACGACCTTGGGGCTCTCTATGCCTCTATGTCGGGAAGTGGTGCATCGGTCTATGGAATATTCGATGCTCCCATTGAGCATGTCGATGAGATTTTCTCAGGGTATTTTTGTCGACAGAGACAATTCGAGTTTTAAATTGATTTCTTTGTGCCATGACTCCAAAAGAAGAAATAGAGCAACTAAGAGAGCAGTTGCACCAGCATAATTACAATTATTATGTACTGAACCAACCTACCATTTCGGATTACGACTTCGACCAGATGATGCATCGTCTGGAGGATTTGGAAACGTTCTATCCGCAGTATGCTGACCCTAATTCTCCTACACAGAGGGTCGGTAGCGACATCAACCAGTCATTTCGTCAGGTTCCTCATAAATATCCCATGCTGTCTTTATCTAACACCTACAATGAGGCGGACGTGCGTGATTTTTATGAAAGAGTGAGAAACGGACTTGAGGGTGAGGACTTTGAGATTGTTGCAGAAATGAAATATGACGGTTTGAGTATTTCCTTGACTTATATTGACGGAAAACTTGTTCAAGCTGTTACTCGTGGTGATGGCGTTCAAGGTGATGATGTGACTGCGAATGTGCGTACCATCAACAGTATTCCCCTCCAACTTCTTCCTCACTCAGACTATCCTCGTGAGTTTGAAATCCGTGGTGAAATCTTGATGCCTTGGACTTCATTCGATGCTTTAAACAAGGAAAGGGAACTACGTGAGGAACCGCTATTTGCCAATCCGAGAAATGCTGCATCAGGAACATTGAAATCCCAAAAGTCGGAACTTGTTGCTTCTCGTAAGCTTGACGCGTACCTATATTATTTATTAGGTGATGAAATAGGAACTGATGGTTTCCATTATGAAAACTTACAGAAGGCGAAAGCGTGGGGGTTCAAGATTTCGGAGGGCATGAAAAAGTGCAAAACCATTGACGAAATTCTTGAATATATCAATTACTGGGATAAGGAACGGAAGAATCTCCCTGTGGCTACTGACGGCATTGTTCTCAAAGTGAATTCTTTGCGCCAACAGCAGCATCTCGGCTACACAGCCAAGTCGCCTCGCTGGGCTATCGCATATAAATTTCAAGCTGAGAGGGCTTGTACTCGGCTGAACGAAGTGACTTATCAGGTGGGACGTACTGGTGCTGTTACTCCTGTAGCTAACATGAACCCAGTGAAATTGGCTGGCACAATTGTGAAACGAGCTTCGCTGCACAATGCAGACATCATCCATCAACTTGATCTCCATATCGGTGATATGGTCTATGTGGAAAAGGGAGGGGAAATCATTCCTAAAGTTGTTGGAGTTGATAAGACTCAACGAACATCCAACATGATGCCTGTGCAATTCATTACGCATTGCCCTGAATGTGGAGCAGAGCTTCAACGCATTGATGGAGAAGCAGCCTACTACTGTCCTAACGACACGGCATGCCCTCCGCAAATCAAAGGACGCATCGAACACTTCATCAGTCGCAAAGCGATGAATATTGAAAGCCTTGGCCCAGAAACCGTGGACGACTATTATCAGAGGGGATTGATACATAACGTAGCCGACCTTTATTTATTAAAGGTCTCAGATTTGAGTGGCGCAAAAAATGAACGAGCCAAGTCTGCTTTGAAGATAATTGAAGGTGTGAAATCCTCGCTTCAGGTTCCCTTTGAACGAGTCGTATTTGCTATTGGCATTCGATTTGTGGGTGAAACAACAGCCAAGTTGCTTGCCAAGCATTTCAAGACGATGGATGCTTTGCAGACAGCCACTATCGAACAACTGTCAGAAGTGGAAGGCGTTGGACTTGTGATAGCCCAAAGCGTGGTCGATTACTTCCATGAGCCTCGTAATATTGACATCATCCATCGTTTGAAAGAATATGGTGTGCAGATGTCGTTGTCGGAAGATGCATTATCCAACCAATCAGATAAGTTGTCTGGGAAATCCATCGTCATCAGTGGCGTGTTCAATAAGCATTCAAGAGATGAATACAAAGCAATGATTGAGCAGCACGGAGGTAAAAATGTTGGTAGCATTTCTTCCAAAACGTCCTTCATCCTTGCTGGCGACAACATGGGGCCTTCCAAATTGGAAAAAGCAACAAAATTAGGAATTCAGATTCTTACAGAAGACGATTTTCTTCAAATGATAAATGATTGAGAATTTTTCAGGGATTTGAAAGGTATTCTTAGGTGAGTTAAAAGTGAAATGTTTCGAATAATAGAAAGTAAAAATTGGCTATCCAGTTTCTCTTTATTACTTAAGTTACAAATCACTTTACGTTAAACAATAACACTATACACTAAATAAAAAAACACAATGAAAAAAACAACATTTCTTGCTGTTGTACTATTAGCAACAGTTTTTCTTTCTTCTTGTAATAAGGAGAACAATGCAACTTCTACCCTCAACTATGCAGGACTGTGCAACACAATCCATTATTCCGACACCTTGAATGTCAAGTGGACTAAGCTCGTGAAAGAAAGCTTCGATAACTTGGGTTTGACAGGAGCAAAATCCATTTTCCAGGAAACAGCCAAGGTGGATGTCGGCAGCATCGAATATGCTCAATACGTATGTCATACGCAAGCACGTAAGACCTACACGACAAAACTGGGTACGCTGACCTTGTCACAAGTGAAAAGTTCCATCTTCAACACTCACACTGATTCTATCATCGGTTTGGGCTATCCACGTGCAGATTCTATACCTTTGAAACAATTTTCAGCTGTTTTCTATTTGTATTCTTCAGCTAATACAGTCATTCCTGTCGATTCATTCGTCATTTCCGTGAAATAAAAGAGTCAAATCAGGGATTTTAACTTGTATTATTCACAGTCGCAATAACATGCATTACTTTTCTGCATGGTTGGCATAGCTCGCCATGTTCTGTATGCCAGAGCTCT
>OCVV011359160.1_pt1 | contig 44157 bp, 40 predicted proteins | sample 1539721 | NCBI WGS metagenome assembly OCVV01 (sample SAMN02144230, study PRJEB22623) | gut metagenome | biome: sheep rumen | host: Ovis aries | place: New Zealand | reverse complement strand
TGGTGGCGGCGATGAACCTGTTGCGGGGCATGTGTCAGAGCCGGACGGAGAATATCATCCTCGATGGCGCAATGGTCCGCAAAATCCTGCTCGGTATGCCATAACTCGCTCATGACGTTGATGAGCGTGTAAGTGACCGTTCCTTGGGTAGAGGTCGGTTTGGTAGGATAATACTTGATAATGAGATTCTTGATCTCCGTCAGTTTGTCGGTGATACGCTGGTCGTCATGCTCGTGTTCGTCGTATAAGCCTTTGTTCTCGTGCTCGATATGTGTGCGGATCTCATCCACAAACTCGTCGTAGCATCGCAGAATCAGCCCCGGTATCTTGGTCGTGGGGTCGGCAGGAATAATCGCCTCAATGAGGTCGCGTCTGAGGCGCGGCAAACGGAAGTCCAGAAAATAGGTATGCGCGTTTTTCAGATAACGCTGCAAGGTATCGATGTTGATCTCCTCGATCGTTGCCTGCTGATGAAAAACCTTGTAATTGACAATCGCCAAAAAAGTAGGTGTATGGACGTCATGTGACTTGCAGACCTGCTCGATGGTCTGGTCTCCTACACCCATTTCTAACCCAAACCGGCTGATGATCTGGATCGCATCCTCTTCATGTGACATCAGGTCACAAATTTTGTCCGTTGACTTGTACATTTTTGTGTGAATTTGCAAATTTGGCGCAAAGTTACAAAAAAAAACTGATATGAGCAACACCGGGAGACAAAATCCCCACAAATAGGGATTACATGCTGCCCATCGCCAGACAGATCAAACCGGCGATGATTCCTATCATGCAGAGGATCTTTTTGACGGGATCTTTCTCTTTGAGGAAGAGCAGTCCGTAGCCAAAGCCGATGACCGTTCCTCCGCGTCGGATCGTTGAAACCACGGCGATCATGGAAGACGGGTCTTGCAGCGCGAGCATATACACATTATCGCTCAGTACCAGGAAAATCGAGATGAGCGCGACCGGCCAGATGTTGGTGATATGAAATCCCCTTTCCGAGGGATGCCGTTTATGGTGAATATAACAGAAAACGAGCATCATCGCCGCCTGATAGAGTGTGTAATAGACCTGCACGGCGTTGTGGTCGTAGAGGCGCATGATGTATTTGTCGTACAAGCCCGAGCACGCGCCAATGACGATGGCTAACGCCAAGGCGACATAGTACTTCGCTTCGGGTTGCAGTGCCAGACCTCTCAGCCTTTTCTTGGGCGACAGGCCGGCAGGACGGTTAAAGAACGAGAAAACAAAGATGCTGCCTATGGCGAGCACGACGCCTGCCCATTGCCAAGAGTTGAGCCGTTCGCCGAAGATGAGCAGTGCGCCGATCAGCGTCCACATGGGGCGTGTGGCTTGCCAGGGGCTGACAATGGAAATCGGCAGATGTTTGAGTGCCACATATGCGCATATCCACGAGCTGAGCACGATCGCCGATTTGAGAATCGTCAGCAGATGTCCCTGTATATCCATAGGCGGCACATACAGCAAACTGCCGGACAAAGCATCCGGCATGAGGCGGGAGATCAACAGCGGTACGATCAGTATGCCGGACGAAACCAGCACGCTGGCTGTCAGCACATCTACCACCGAGTTGTCCCGCAGCGCTACTTTCTTACTGACGTCGTAAAAACCTAAGCAGAGCGCTGAGAGAAAGGCAAGAATAACCCAAGTCATTGATAATTGATAATTGACAATTGATAATTGACAATGGATAATTGGTTATTTGTAAAGGAAACGTTTGATGGAGCGTTTGGGGGTCTTCTCAAACGGCTTGTCCTGCACCTCTATATTCGACACTTTGCTGTAAGACGGAATGAGGTGATTGAGCTTCTCGAGGTTCGCTTTCATCAGAGCGATAATCTCGTCGCGGCTCATGCGTTTGGTCAGGGTCTCATCGGGGAAGACGAGTGCCACTAATTTGCCCTCGCGCTCCACGATCAGCGATTCGCCTACCGCCTCCTGGTTATTGAGTTTGTCTTCGATCTCTTCGGGGTAGATGTTCTGTCCCGAAGCGCCGAGGAACATGGTCTTGCAGCGACCTTTGATGTAGATATTCTTCCTGCGGTCGAGTCGTCCGAGGTCGCCGGTACGAAGCCAGCCGTCTTCGGTGAATGCGGCGTTGGTGGCGTCGGGGTTTTTGTAATAACCGAGCATGACGTTTTCACCTTTGATGAGGATCTCACCGATACCGGCTTCGTTGGGTTCGTCTATCTTGACCTCCATGTTCATCACCGGCACACCGCCTGTGCGCGCTTTGAAATACTTAGGCGGGTTACCGCCGATCAGCGGACCGCATTCGGTCATGCCGTAACCGATGGAAAGGGGGAAATGGATGTCCATCAGACATTTCTCCACTACCGGGTTCATCGCCGCACCGCCGCAGATGAAGTACCTCAAATGACCGCCAAAAGCACTCTTCAGCGCAGATTTGACACGTCCTTTGATAATATCGCCTATCACCGGCACATGCCAGAACGCACGGATCGCCCATTTGCTAAGCATCGGGTCTAAGTTTTTCTTGTATATCTTCTCGATCACTAACGGCACCGTTACCACCAGGTACGGCTGTACGTCTTTGAGGGCTTTGAGCAGGATGCTCGGGGTCGGCGATTTGGTCAGGAAGAAGATATGCGTACCCGAACAAAGGGGGTAGAGTAGTTCGCAAATCTGCCCGAACATATGCGCCAGAGGAAGCATCGAGACAAGCCGTTGACCCGGATCAACCGGCAGCATCTTCATACCTACCTCCACGTTATTACTCAGCGAGCGGCCGTTGAGCATCACGCCTTTGGGCGAACCGGTAGAGCCGGAGGTGTAGTTGATGAGACTAAGCGCATCGGGGTCGGCGGAGAAAGAAATATCCTCCGGCTCCACGCCTTGCGGATATTGGGCTTTGAAGAGCGCATCCAACTCTTTCTTATCCGGAACGGAAACACCTTCTTGGGTATAAAGCGGGCTCCAATCGGCTAAGGACAAAGCGGCTTTCAGTTTAGCCGGCAGCGTTTGGTTTTGCAAATCTTTCCAGACATACGGACCTACAAACAGCAGTTCGCTGTCCGAGTGATCCAAGAGATGGTTGATATCTTCCGCCGTAAAATCCTGCAAGATCGACACGCAGACACCTTCATACGCCGCAATCGCGAGATAAGCAACCGCCCAATTGGCACAGTTGCGACCCGCTAATGCAATCTTATCACCACGCTTGATGCCTAATTTCTCAAACAACAGATGCAAACGAAGCATCTCAATCGCCATTTCCCCGAATGTATATTCATGATCCTCCCCATAGTCCGTCAACGCTGTGTCATTCCATTGATGGGAAACAACTTCTGTCAAGTAATTCAAATAATGTTTCTGCATACCAAATTGTCTGTATTTGTTTCTAAAATTGTCCTAAGACACTATTTGCGGTGCAAAGGTACTACTTTTTTTTGACATATGCAAATTTTTTACTAAAAAAAACAAGCACGTAGCTTCCCAGTTACGTGCAAGCTTTGATTTCCTACAGAAAGGAAATCACCATCTACTTACTCTCTTATGCGTTACTTATACAAGTAACGTTTGATAGACCGCTTAGGAGTTTTCTCGAACTCGGAAGCGACTAATTCTATAGCGCTTATCTGACTGTAGTTCGGAAGGTTTTTGTTCACGAACACGCGGTTTTCTTCCATCTGCTCAGCCAGCGTCTTTGTTCCTAATAATTTTTTTCCTTCAGCCGATGTGTCCGGGAACACAAGAGCTACTAATTTATGATCGCGATCCACAACGATGGACTCTACTACGCAAGGCATGGAATTGAGTTTGTCCTCCAACTCCTCGGGGTAGATATTCTGTCCGGAAGGACCCAGGATCATGTTCTTGGAGCGTCCGTGGATGAAGATGTTTCCTTCTTTGTCGAGAATACCCAGGTCACCGGTACGCATCCATCCGTCCTCGGTGAAGACAGCTTTGGTAGCCTCTTCGTTCTTGTAATATCCCTGCATGACGTTCACACCCTTCACTTGGATCTCGCCGTCTTTCTTATAGGGGTTCTCGCTGTTAATGCGCACGTGGCATTGCGGGATCTCTTTTCCGCAGCTATGGAATTTGTATGCCCACCAATCCTCGTAGCTGATGAGGGGAGCGCACTCGGTCATACCGTAACCTACGCAGTACTGGTAATTGATATCGTGGAGCACTTGTTCTACTTCGCCGTTGAGGGCTGCACCGCCGATAATGAGGTAACGCAACCTGCCGCCGAAGGTCTTATCTAATCCCTCTTTCACTTTTTTGCGGATGATGCGGTTAATACCCGGGGTCTTCCACAGAATTCGCATCATTGGGCTGCTGATCTTCGGCATTACACCTTTCTTCACGATCTTCTCGATGACCAAAGGTACGGTCAGGATCATGAACGGTTTTACCTGCGCAAAAGCCTTCATCAGCACGGTGGGGGTAGGAGCCTGCGTTAAGAAATAGGTCTCTGCACCCTCGCATACCTGATAGAGGAACTCGTACATCAGTCCAAACATGTGCGCGATAGGCAGCATCGACAATACGGTATCACCCGGACGATGAGGAATACGATGCGATGCAAAATCTACGTTTCCGCTCAAATTGAGATGGCTTAACATAACGCCTTTGGGGTTTCCTGTCGAACCGGAGGTGTAGTTGATAACCGCCAATTCATCGAGATTTTCGGTCGGATAGTTCACATCTTTGATGCTCACTCCATTGGGGAATGCTTTCTTGAAAGCAGCTTCTGCGCCTTCAAACGCCTTGCGGAAAGAATCCTCTGCCTCTACTAACGTCATGTCATCCATGAAGATAGTTGCTTTCAGACCCTTCATCTGCGCAGGATCAATTTTCTTCTTTACATTCGGACCTACGTAGAGGATAACTGCCTCCGAGTGATTCACCAGCGAATAAATACCTTCCGCTGTGAAATCCGGCAGAATACTTACCACCACTGCTTTGTAGCTCTCGATAGCTAAAAACAACAGACCCCAATTGGCGCAGTTACGTCCGCAGAGCGCTATTTTGTCACCCTCTTTAATGCCGCACTCACGCCATGTGATATGCAGCTTTTCAATATCCGACGCCAATTGAGCGTAGGTGTATTTGTTCACTCCGTCCAGGTCGGCTAACGCCATACAGTTCCAACGGCGTGACATTGTTTCTTGCAAATATGATAAGTAATGTTTTGTTGCCATTTATTATGATTTTATTATCGTTGTTTTTGAATTCGAGTGCAAAAGTACTGCTTTATTTTTGAACAATTGTTCGAAAACTGTATTTTTTTTTAAGTTTTTAGCATTTTGTGCATTTCTGAATATGTTTTCCGTAAAAAAGTAAAGTCCATTTGGCTTTTTCCGAGGGCAGGGTCGAGTGAGTTCTTGACCTGCGAGAACATCAGAGCCACTTGTTCGCGGTCGATGTCCCGGCGGATGAGTCCGGCGCGTTGGTCGTGATAAATGGCGTTGCGCCAGAGTTCTACTTCTTTGAGCGCGAGCCTTTGCGCCTTGCGTGAAAGAGACGGAAATTGGCTGTAGGCGGTGAACATTAGGTTATTGACGTTTGAGGTGTTGATGGCTTTGTTGTCAAAAGTCAGCAACGCCTCTTCCAGACTATGCAGGTATTCCAGCATCGCGGCGATCATGGTCTCTATGCCACTGTCGTTTGGCACTTTGTTAAGCGCGCGTTGTTTTGGCTCGATGAAATATTTCTCCATGCAGGTCAGGAAAAGCTCGTCCTGATCCTTAAAATAATAATAAAGTGTCCCGCGCCCGATATCCAAAGCAAACTGTAGGTCGGTGATGCTCACTTTCTGGTATCCTTTCAGGGCATAGAGTTCCATTGCCTTGCGGATAATATATTCCTTTCTGTCTTTCATACAGAGGTTTGCTTTTCGTAATCAATCAGCGCCTGTGTCATCAGTTCGTGCCCCTGCGCTATGATCTCTTCGGCTTTGTCAAAATCGAAGGTATTGTATGCGTACTGGCGCATGACGGCATGTACATCCGGGGGCGTGAGACGGCATTCCATTATGGTGTTCTGCTGGATCTGCATATCGCTCATGCGGTCGAGAATACTGAAGAAATTGATGCGTTTGAGTTGCTGCACTTTTGCCATCGGGGTCTCTAAGATCTTGAACGGCACGCTCTGCGCTTTGTCCTCCGGCATCGCGTCCTTACCGCTGATATCCATGGCTACGAGTATGTCCCCCTCGGTGCGCTGGATAGTGTGCAGGGGCAGGGGATTGAGGATGCCGCCGTCGATGAGCAGACGGTTTCCCATTTGCACGGGTTCGAAGAAAAGGGGAATACTGATCGATGCGCGTACGGCTTCAAACAGGCTTCCGGTGCGGAAGATCACTTCTTCGGTGTTCTGCATGTCCGACGCCACTATAGCGCAAGGGATATTCAGTTCCTCGATCGGCCGATCCGGTACCACGGTCTCTAATTCTTTGATGATCCGTTGCCCTTTGACCAGGGAGTTGACGCTGAGCAGATTGATATCAATCATCCGTAGGATGAGTTGCTTGTCCACGCGCAGAAACCATTTCTTGGCTTCTTCGAGTTGTCCGGCGGCGTACATGCCGGCGATGATCGAACCCATCGAGCAGCCGGCTATACTCGTGATCGTATAGCCGCGCTCCTCAATGGCTTCTATGGCGCCGATATGCGCGAGTCCACGCGCGCCTCCTGAACCCAATACCAATGCTACGTTCTTCATGTTAACGCTTTCACGAGATTTCGAGATCACGAATTATCAATTGTCAATTATCAATTATCAATTGTGAATTATACCTGTTTGGCAGGAATCAGTTTCTCGCGGATCTTGATATAGATTGTTTCGCCTTTCTTGGCAAACGGTGTCTGCACGTAGCCCATACCGATACCTACTTTGGTGTTCGGCAGCATGATACCGGAGGTCACGTTGCCGATGGTGTTGCCGGCTTCGTCGCATATCTCATAGCCGTTACGCGGAATAGCGCGCTCCAGGCACTCGAAATGCACGAGTTTGCGTTTCACTCCTTCGGCTTTCTGGGCTTTGAGGAAATCGCGGTCGATGAAATCTTTGGCATCGAGTTTGGTGATCCAGCCTAACCCTGCTTCTAATGGGGAGGTGGTGTCGTCGATGTCGTGGCCGTAGAGGCAGTACCATTTCTCCAGACGGAGGCTGTCCCGGGCGCCTAAACCGATAGGAGCCAGACCGAACGGTTTGCCTACTTCGAAGAGGGCGTCCCAGATCTGTTTGCCGTATTCAGCGGGGAAATAGAGTTCGAATCCTCCTGCGCCGGTGTAGCCGGTATTGGAGAGGATCACGCCTTGTACGCCGGCGAAACTCCATTCGCGGAAAGCGTAGTAGTCGATCGACTTCAAATCCGCGTCGGTCAGCAGTTGCAGCAGTTCGGTCGCTTTCGGACCCTGTACCGCCAACTGACCATAACGCTCGGAGGCGTTCTCCAAGGATACGGTTTCCCACTCGGGATGCTGCTCTTTAATTTTATTGACCCATTGCCAGTCTTTGTCAATGTTGCCGGCATTGACCACCATCAGATATTTGGTGGTCGAATATTTGTAGATGATCAGGTCGTCCACGATGCCGCCTTTGCCGTTCGGCATGCAGGTGTACTGTGCTTTGCCGGCGGCGATGGTGCTCAGGTCGTTGGTCGTGATGTACTGCAAGAATTCCAATGCTTTCTCGCCTTTTACCCAGAACTCGCCCATGTGGCTCACATCGAACACGCCTACGCCCTCGCGGACGATCATGTGCTCGGCATTAATGCCGGTGGGGTACTGGATAGGCATGTTGAAGCCTGCAAACTCTGCCATTTTTGCGCCGAGCGCAATGTGAATGTCGGTAAACGGTGTGGTTTTTAACATATATATATACAATTTAACAATTTAACGTTTTATCAATTTAACGTTTTAACAATTTAACGTTTTAACGTTGCGCAGCAACCCTCTTAACGATCTCAAGGACGACCTCTTCGGCGGCCTTGAGACTCGGAACGGGCAGATATTCGTACCGGCTGTGGAAGTTCTCTCCTCCGGCAAAGATGTTAGGGCAGGGGAGTCCTTCGAAACTGAGTCGTGCACCGTCTGTTCCGCCGCGGATCGGTTTGACCACAGGTGTTATTCCTACCGATTTCATCGCCTCTTCCGCCAGCTCGATGATGTGCATCACCGGCTCTATTTTCTCGCGCATGTTATAATATTGATCGCGTATCTCGATCTCCGCGGTGCCTTCTCCGTACTCGGTGTTGATCTTGCGCACCAGGTGCTCCAACTCGCGTTTGCGGTATTCGAAGAGGGTGCGGTCATGGTCGCGGATGATGTAACTGAGGGTCGTTTCTTCCACGGTACCGTTCATGCCGATCAGGTGATAGAAGCCCTCGTAGCCCTGCGTGTGTTCCGGGGTCTGGAAGCGCGGCAGCATCACGGCTATCTGGTATGCAATACGCATTGAGTTGCGCATCTTGTGGTATGCCGTACCGGGGTGAACGTTCAGACCATGTACTTTGATCTTAGCCGATGCGGCGTTGAAGTTCTCGTATTCCAATTCGCCTATGGCACCTCCGTCCATGGTGTATGCCCATTGGCAGCCGAACTTGGCTACATCGAAATGGTCCGCCCCGCAACCGATCTCTTCGTCCGGCGTGAAGCCCACACGGATCTTGCCGTGCTTGATCTCCGGGTGTTGGATGAGGTACTCCATGGCGGTCACGATCTCCGCAATGCCGGCTTTGTCGTCGGCACCGAGAAGGGTCTTGTTATCGGTCACGATCACGTCCTGTCCCGCATAACGAGGGTCGATGAATTCGCGCTCTTCCGCCTTTACAATGGAGGGTTTTATGTTCCTGCCGCTTGCATCCGGGGATGTGTCCATATGCGCAATAAACCCGACCACCGGCAACTCCTTTGCCCCTTGTCCGTTCGCCTCCAAGGTAGCCATGATATACCCGTTTTCATCGAGAGAAACATCGGTCATGCCGATACTTTTCAGTTCCTCCGCCAAATAGCGTGCAAACTCCATCTGCCCGGGGGTAGAAGGGGTCATTCCGGTGTTCTCATCACTTGTCGTGCAAAACGACACATATTTCAAAAAACGATCTACTATATCCATATGTTATTTTCCGCTGAATGTTCCTAATAATGTACTTAATGCGCCGGCGTATTGAGCGGCTGTATTGGCATAAGAAGCGGCTTGGCTAACCGTGTTTTGTGCTGCTTGCGTAGCCTGAGCCTTGGTGTTCTGGATTGTTTCGCTGTTTTTTACCATGTCAACGAGACTGTTCGTTACGGTCTGTACATTGTCCCGGCTGACCAGACCCAGTGACGATGCAATCATTCCTTTGCCGAAATCCGTCAGGTAATCCTTGTTTTTGTAGTTGTCTTTCAACCCCTCGCAGTTGGCTAACAGCGTAACGGTGTTGAGAATGTTTTGCATGTTTTTGTAGTCGTACTTGTTGCCGTCGGCTTTGTACTGCGCATAGATAGCCTGCAGAGCGCTACCTGCTCCCTGACCTGCGCTGATAGCGCTATTCGCCGTTTCCACCGTAGATACGGGGGCTGTTTGGGCGGTTTGGCTACTCGGTGCGCTGTTTTTCATCATTCCGCAGCCTGTCATCATCAGCACTGCAATCAGCATAATAGATTTTCTCATAATACTATATTCATTTTATTTATGTCGTTGTTTACGTATGCCAGGATATTGTCCGCCACGTTCTCGCACATAGCGATGCGTCCTTCCCATGTGCCGGTGCCGGTATGCGGGCTCAGTACCACGTTCGGCAGATGCAAAAGTGCCGATGAAATCGCGGGTTCATGCTCATACACATCCATTGCCGCACCGGCGATGATGCCGCTTTGCAGTGCTTCCACCAGCGCCGCTTCATCCACGTGCGCGCCGCGCGCAGTATTGATAAGGTACGCGCTGCGTTTCATCATGCCGAACTCCGGCTTGCCGATCAAATGATGCACCTCCGGCGTATAGGGTAGGTTCAGACTCACAAAATCGCTGTCCTGCAACAAAGTCTGAAAATCCACATACCCGGCATGGTATTTTTCTTCGATTTCATCGGACAAACGGTGCCTGTTATGATAGATAATCCGCATGCCGGAAGCCAGAGCGCGTCTGGCGAGTGCTTGCCCGATGCGACCCATACCGATTATTCCGAGCGTTTTGCCGTATAGCGAGTGACTCAAATGCCGCATCACCCCGAACTCAACAGGCTGACATCTCTCCCCCTCTGAGAGGGGGTAGGGAGGTGTTCTCATCTCTCTGTCAAACTCACTCACCCTTCTCGCTACGTCGATCATCAGCGCAAAAGCCAACTCCGCCGTAGGCTCGATCACCGGCTGAGGAGTGTTCGTCACGCGGATACCGCGCGCTTGGCAGGCGGATAAATCGATATTGTTATACCCGGCACCGAAATTGGCAATGAGTTGCAGACGAGGCATTGACTCAATCAACGCCCGTGGCACTTTGTAGTCGAATGTGCTCACTAACACTTCACCTTCTTGCCAATTCTCCTCGCCGATCATACACATCACTAAGCTCTCTCCGTTCGTAGAGTGCATAAAATAGGTTTCTAATCGCCGAAAACCCTCTGACGGTAGTTGTGTGGTAAAAACGATGCGCATTAGACTTAATTTCAAAAAATCGGATGATTATACATCCATTTCTTTAATTATCTGTTTTAAGAAGTTATCGCTGACATTCTCCATTTCTGCTTTATCGTAGATGTAAAGCAAAGCAATAATCATCTTTTCTACATCCACATTCACATTCATCGTGATAACTCGTGCTCCTCCTGACTTTCCACGCCCTTTGGAAGAAATGGTCATGCGTACTTTGCGTATTCCATTCCCTAAATCTACTCCTTGCCATGGATCAGCTTTCAAACTATCAAGAAAAAGAAGCAAATCCTTTTTGAAAGAAGGATAATGTTTAGCTAACTTTTTAGCCTGTCTCTCGAAATCAGGAGATGGTCGAAAATCGTACGTCATATCACTCTTCCTCAATTACAATTCGTTGAGCAGGTCGTCCATTGGGCGAAACTCCATTTTGCCTTCTCGGAATGCTTTGGCATGTTTCATGGCTGTACGAAACTCGTTTTCAAACTGACGTTTCTTTCTACTACGTGGAGTAGGCGTTGGAGTAATTGTAAACACACCTAATGATTGAATGTAATCCATAGCTAACCTTGCGGCTTTATTTCGAGGGTTGTATGTTAAAGTAGTTGTCATAATAACCTCCTTGTTACAAATTCGCTGCAAATTTACTGCTTTTTTTTGATATATGCAAGAAAAATTGCAATTTTGAGTCATTTTGAACAAAAATACCAAAAATATTTGCATATCTCCCAAAAAAGCAGTACCTTTGTAGCGAATTCACAAAAAACATATACCATGAAACGAATCTTTTCTGTACTTATTGTTCTTTCGCTTGTAATCCTTCCCTTGACGGGTTCCAGATTTGAACCCGCTCCCCGTGACGACGGGATGTTTCGCAATTTCTTCTACAACGAGAAACAGCGTCAGATTTTCTACCACGTTGCCAAACCCGAAGGTGTAACCGTGTACCGGTGCGCCAATGCCCGGTCGAAGACGATTGTGACGTTGCCCTATGGCGCTTTGTTGTCCGTTCATTGGTCTGACCCGCATGGGTGGACCTATGTCTCCTGTCCTGATTATGCACATTCGGTCACCTATAACGGCTATGTTCCATCTACCGCTATACGCAAAATTGACAAAGTTCAGATTTCTAACCCCAAGGGAGCGCGTGCAGAGGAAGTTATGGACGGATTCCGAAACAGGAAAGCGAAGGAGATTTTGCCCCAAGGAAAACAATTTGAAGTCTCCCAGGAGGCTACCAATTGGGGCTATATCAAAATAAAACACAGAATGCAGAACTATAGAGACGTAGCTATTGTCAGAATGTCTGATGTCAAACCGGTTCTAACTTCGCCCATTGCGCTCAAAAGCAAAGGACTGCCTACTTATATCGTTCGGGAAAAACGAACAGCTCCGCTACTTTTCCCTGTGGAGAAAAAGATCGGAACCGAGTATGTCATCACCGGCTTTGATACCATCGGCTATCTCCCACCGGGCACGCAGATGATGTTGCGCAAGAAACAAATCGAATCCGCCAAATCGCTGATTACCATTGAAACGCTCAATATGGACACCATCGCAGTGGGAATGGTGCCCAAAACCGCCTTGAAAATGGAAGACGGAACGATGATCAAAAGATGGATATGGAATGCGCAAAGCGGAATAGCCAATTTTACTTTATCTTCTCCCAAATCGTCCAAACCGACTCCTTCGCGTGAGTTGGTGTCGGAGAAAGTGAAAGAGGAACATTTTAACTTCCTCTCTAATCTCCGTATCTATTTTGACAAGAAAACCAATAATCCTAAAGTGTCAAATTGGGAAAAATACAAATGGCATATGTGGGGTATACTTATTTGGGCACTGATTGCTTATGTCCTTTTGATCGTGATTTCCAATTATCCCGGCGGAGTAGTAGATACGCTTTATTTCTGTTGGTCCTTCATTCCTCCCTACATCTATCTGAAAACTAATCCTCATAGCCTTTGGTTTTCTGACCCTGCTTGTGTGGGGTGGACGTGGGCTTTCGTCGGATTGTTGTTTTTCATTGCCCTGTCGGCTTGGTTCTGGACTAACTTCAAGCGTTTCGGACTGCGTTTTAACGGCACTAACTGGTTCACAAAACTATTGGGAATTGCTTTCGGATGGGGCTGCGGATATATCATGGTGTTGGTTTTGTTGGCTACTTTTGATCAGGATTTGGCATTGCTCTCGCTGGCTGTTTTGTTCTCCTGGTTTGGTCGTGTACCTACACCGTCTTCGCAATCCACAGATGGGCAACTCATCGACGAACATGGTCATGTCATTGACGGACATTTTGATTCCGGTGACCCGAACCGTTTCTTTGGAAATGACGGACGCACATACGAAAAAGATTTCGGAGATGGTAACTTTCATCCGGTTTAATTGTGCAAACACCCCCGATCGAAGTGGTATCATTAGACCTCGAACAAGCAAAAATCGCTCACCCGGGCGATTTTTTGCATTTTTATTTGCGTATATGCAAAAATTGTATATACATATTCGCCAGTTTTCGGATGCTCGCAAAGCAGAACTGATCAATCAGTTTTCAGCCCCTAAATACGTCTTTACAGACGACGATTTTTGCAAAGCACGCAATCGGATGAACACCAAATAGTGTCAGAATTTGTCCGCGGACAAATCCCGCTTTCAGCACCTCTGCTTGAGGTGCTTTTTTTTATGCCTATTCAGCATCTATCATCATTTTTTTTCAGCATCTATCATCACCTATCAGTTTCTATCATCATCTATCGGCACACATTAAAATATCCCACTTCATAAAATAATTATCCGTACCTTTGCACCGCTTTTCGGCGGAGAGCCTCCGCAAGCAGATAGCCTTACGGTGTGTGTTTGCTCGACCAAAGCCCCGAGAAGCGGAACAATGGCAAGATCCGATTTATACATTGACCCCAATCCGCGAGCCGGTCACTCGTTCATCCACAAAGACATACTATTTCGCTATGTCGCTACCCATCGCGCGAACGCCGTCGCTTTCTACTGCGACCTCACCGCCACCATAGCTCCTCGCCTTCGTCCTCTGCGTCGCTTATTAAAGCGACGTTCCCTCGCCTCCCCATATCGGCGAGCGTTCATATAAACCGGGCGATAGTATCGTCCGGCCCCCTAAAAAATCTGTTTCATCTGTTTAATCTGTGAACAATAAATAATTTTTGGAACATTTTTGGTAATTTTGGACGAACTATATTAAAAAAGTGACAAAAAAATGATTTTTTATGCTAATGATGATACATATCCATCTATATAAGGTCGATCATTCATCACTACAGCGAACATCTGACGGATTAGTTTGTTAGCTACAGCGATGATTGCCGCCTTGCCGGATTTGCCTCTTGAGCGTAAGCGTTCATAAGTTTCTCGACAAGCGGTATTAAACCTAATAGAAGCGAATGCGACAACATAAAGTTGACTACGTAGATGTGTATCTCCATTACGATTAATGTGACCTTTGAAATGTATTGACGTACCTGATTGCTCATAAGTAGGACAGAGCCCCAAGTACCGTGAAATCTGCTTAGCAGAACTAAAGTACGTAAAGCCACCTGTGGCAGTAATGATTGCAGCAGCGATGTGCTCGCCGATACCTTTTATGGATGTTAAGAGTTCCATTTGGCGCTTAAACTCCTTATTAGAAAGCTTAGTTATCTCCTCCTCCATTTTGGAGATTTGCTTGCGCAGGAACTTAATCGTTTGCTCTGTTGCAACCTTTGCTGTAGGATCTTGTTTGGGCAAGACAGATAAGGAGTGCTGTAGATTGATCATCATAGTTAACTGCTTCTTAAGCTGCCTAAGCACAGTGCGTTTCTGCTTAAGCAGAATGATACTCTCAGACGGGATTTTATAGGGCTGTGGTTCCATCTTCTCGCCATATTTAGCGATTAGTTTAGCATCTATATCGTCTGTCTTAGTGGTGCTTAACATTGCACGTGCAAAATGCTTGATCTTCTGCGGGTTCTCCATACTGACAGCAATGTCAGACTCCTGGAGAAGGTAGAGAAGCAGCATACTGTAGTTGCCGGTTGCCTCCATCACACAATGGCAATCCTCAGTGAGCGATTGAATGAATCGGCGCACACCACTAGTGGTGTTAGGGAATGTTGTAGTGGTGTAACCACTCTTTGCAGGATAAGCTGCTACGAACGAATCCTTGCTTACGTCAATGCCAATGTAAGTCATAGTGATACTTGATTTATTGTTCGATTAAACATCTGATACATCTGAACGCTATCGTTGCTAATGCGGGGTCTAAAGCCCAATGAACTATCCAGTTTTAAAGATGTATAAGGGATGGGGGCTGAACGTCCCAAACGGTTTTTGCTACCACCTAACAGTCGGCCTTACTCCATTCCTTTGATGTTAATCGGGTGCAAAGATACTAATAATTTTTGAAATATACAACTATAAATAAGTATCTGCCGGAAGTGGTTAACCTTCTCAAACATCCCCAATAATAGGGATTTCTTGCTGTAATTGGAGAGAAAATTTGCATATGTCAGTTTTTTTTTGTACCTTTGTGCCCGTTTTTGATTTAAGGTACATAATTCAATGAAAAAGATACTGATACTCCTATTTATATTTGCGTCGGTGTGTGCGCATGCACAGGTGAGCGGCGTGGTGTTGGATGATCATGGCGAACCGCTGGTAGGCGCAAACGTCTATTGGGCAAATACCGGCACCGGCGTAGCCACGGATTTTGAAGGTAATTTTACGATCATGCCGGTAAAAGGCACCAACCGTCTGGTGGCCTCTTTCGTGGGCTGCCATAACGATACGCTGGTGGTGCTGAACCGTCAGCCGTTGACGATCGTGTTGGTGGATGAGACGGTGCTGGATGAGGTGACGATCACGGAACGGCGTATGGGAGTGCTCAAAAGCCGCACTTCCGCTTTTGACACCGAGACGATCGGTACGGAGGAGTTATGCCGTGCGGCGTGCTGCAACCTCTCCGAGGCGTTTGAAACGAATGCGTCGGTGGATGTAGCCTATGCCGATGCGGCCACGGGCGCCAAACAGATCCGTCTGCTCGGTCTGAGCGGCACGTACGTGCAGTTGATCCAAGAGAACACACCGGCGGTGCGGGGGCTTGCGCAGAACTTCGGTTTGGAGTATATACCCGGCTCATGGATGAGTTCGATACAGGTCAGCAAAGGTACGTCCTCGGTGATCAACGGCTATGAGGCTACTTCCGGTCAGATCAATGTGGAACTGCTCAAACCGCAGACGCAGAACCCCTTCTCCTTAAACCTCATGGTCAATTCCGAGACCATGGCGGAGGCGAATATCATGGGCGGTTGGAAGATCCCGCTAAAGGACGATGAGGAGCACGAGCACGAGCATCACCATGAGGAGGGCGAACATTGCCATCACCAATCGCTCTATACCGGCATTATGGCGCATTATACCGGCTCGTACCACGCGATGGACGAGAACCACGACACGTTTGCCGACATGCCGAAGATACAGAATGCGAACTTGGCGAACCGCTGGTTCTACAAGCACGGCGATTATACGTTTCAGGCCTTTGCCCGCGGGCTCTTTGACCGTCGCCGCGGAGGACAAATCGCCCATCATCCAACCCCCGTCACCAATCCGTACCTCATCAACCTCAACACCCGGCGTGTGGAAGGGTTCATGAAGAACGGCTATGTCTTTGACGACGAGTCCGGCTCGTCGGTGGCGGTGATAACGGCGGTCAGTTACCACGATCTGGACAACACCTATGGTCCGCGGAACTGGAAAGCGAACCAGCTCAACGCGTACCTCAACGCGATCTGTCAGCTCAATTTCGAGGGTGGGGGACTGATAGACAATGACCATCGTCTCTCTACCGGTCTCTCCGTCAATTACGACCGCTACAACGAGGATCTCTCCATGGTCAATTCTCAATTATCAACTGTCCATTTCAACCGTCAGGAGCTGACACCGGGTATCTTTGCCGAATACAGCTACACGTATGCCGAGACGCTATCGTTGGTAGCCGGTGTCCGTGCGGATTATTCCACCCGGTACGGTTTCTTCGCTACGCCGCGGGCTAACGTGCGCTATTCGCCCTTTGAATGGTGGACGCTGCGCGCTTCTGCGGGTTTTGGTTATCGTTCGCCGAATGTCATTGCCGATAATGCGTTCATGCTGCCTTCAAGCCGCGCGCTGCACTTGAACTCTGTGGCGCAGGAACGGGCGGCGAACACAGGTATCAGCACCACCTTCTATATCCCCGTGGGCAGCAAGCAGCTCCAACTCTCCGCGGAGTATTACTACACCCATTTCTTCAATTCCGTCATTGTCGATCTCGACCGTGACAAACATGCGGTGTATATCTATAATCAGTCCGACATGCCGGGTGCCAAGTCTTTTGCCCACAGCGCGCAGGTGGAAGCGTCGATGGAGGTGCTCAGGGGCTGGACATGGACGGCGGCTTTCCGTTGGACGGACGTGGAGCAGACCACTGTCGATGCCGAGGGTAACGCCCGGCTACGCATCAAACCGCTCACCAACCGCTTCAAAGGCGTGATCACCACGTCTTATCAGACGCCGCTCAAGAAATGGCAGTTTGACGTCACGGCGCAGTTTAACGGCATCAGCCGAATGCCGGACGGTTTCGTGCCGATGGCGGATCTCGCAGGGGGCTTGAAGAACCCGCGCCCCGTGACCTGGTATCCGCAACTCATGGCGCAGATAACCAAGTATTTCCGTACATGCAGCCTCTATCTCGGAGCAGAAAACATGACGAACTTCCGTCAGTTTAATCCCATCATCGGCGCGGATGCTCCTTTCGGTCCCGACTTTGACGCCTCCATGGCATGGGGTCCCACCGCCGGATGGAAAGTGTATCTCGGTTTCCGATACGACCTCGAAAAGCCCGAAGAATGATTTCTTTCGGGTTTTTTATCAAAAATTGTCTTAAAAACTTGTGTATTTGCAAAAAAAATTGTACCTTTGCACCCGTTTTTGATTTAAGGTACAAATTTCAATGAAAAAAATACATTCTTTTTTAGTGTGCTTATGCGTCTTGCTCTCTGCTTTTTCCATGGTGAATGGGGAGACCTATAATTTTGATGCACACTTGACAGGCCACGTTCTCGACGAAAAGACCGGTGAACATATGCCGTATGTAACCGTCCAAATAAAGGGCACGAATATAGGTACAGTAACGGACGAGAGCGGTCACTATTGGCTCAAAAACCTGCCTATTGGCAGGCAGATCATCGTCTTTTCCTATATGGGGTACGAGACCGTAGAACTGCCGGTTGTATTGGAAGAGGATAAGACCGTCGAGCTCAAAGCGGTACTTCATGAGCAGTCTCAGATGCTGGAAAACGTAGTTGTTACAGCAAACCGTTACGCTACCAAACGTCAGGAGACCGCCACCATCGTCAATGTTCTCTCACCCAAACTCTTTGAGACCACTGCCGTGAGTTGTGTGGCTGACGCGTTCTCTTTCCAGCCCGGCTTGCGGGTGGATAACACCTGCTCCAACTGCGGTAAGACCGATCTCCGTATCAACGGTCTGCAAGGCCAATATACCCAGATCCTGATGGACAGCCGTCCTGTCTTCTCTTCCATGGCGTCCGTCTATGGTTTGGAGCAGGTACCGGCGGCGATGATCGACCGCATCGAGGTGATGCGAGGCGGCGGATCTGCGGTCTATGGCGCGAACGCTATCGGCGGCGTGGTGAACATCATCACCAAAGAGCCGGTGCGCAATTTCGTCAATATATCCAATATCTCGAATATCAACGAACATGCCGGCTATGATATCAACACCGACCTCAACGCCTCGGTCATGAGCGAAAACCGCAAGATAGGTGCGTACATCTTTGCTACCCACCGTACCCGCAGTGCCTACGACCGGGACTTGGACGGGTTCAGCGAGCTGCCGCAACTGAAAGCCACTACTGCGGGAACACGCCTTTTCTTCAAGACCTCGGCATACAGTAAGATCACCGCCGAGTACCACCATACCACCGACTATCGCCGTGGAGGTAACAAACGCGATGAAGAGCCGCATAACGCGGACGTAGCGGAACAGCTGCGCCATCACATAGACGCCGGTTCGCTCGCCTTCGATTGGTTTTCGGAGGATAACCGCCATTTCGTCTCCGCCTATTCGGCTATCCAGCATATAGGCCGCGAGAGCTATTTCGGTACGGGACAGGATCTCAATGCCTATGGTCGCAGCAAGGATCTGACCTCCAACACCGGCATACAATACCGCTTCTCTTATCCCTGCGGACCGATGAACGGCGACTTGACCGTGGGCGCCGAATACAACTACAACGGGCTGCATGACCGTATGTTGGGCTACAACCGCGATATTAACCAAAAGGTGCACGTGGTAGGCGCGTACGCTCAGAACGAATGGAAAAACGAGGCATGGAGCGTGCTGGTCGGTGCGCGTGCGGAGAAGCACAACATGCTCCGTAACGTCGTGGTCAACCCTCGCGCAACCGTCCGTTATACCCCGATAGAAGGACTGGTCTTCCGCGCCGGTTACAGCAGCGGTTACCGTGCCCCACAGGCTTATGACGAGGACTTGCACGTAGCGGCTGTCGGCGGTGCGGTCTCGCTTATCACACTTGACCCGAACCTCAAACCCGAGTATTCGCATAGCGCTACTCTCAGTGCCGATTGGTATCGCCGTTTCGGTGGAGGGTGGGAGATCAACCTCACCGCAGAAGGCTTCTACACCTATCTGCAAGACGTGTTCTTCCTCCGCGAGGACGGTCAGGACGCTGCAGGCAACATGCTCATTACGCGTACCAACGCCCCGGGAGCATGGGTCGGAGGACTGAACGTGGAGGGCAAGCTCGCGCTGCAATTATCCACCTTCAATTTCCAACTTTCCGCCGGTTATACCTACCAGCAGAGCCGTTATACGGTAGCCCAGCAATGGAGCCCGACCGTTGCCGCACAGACGCGTATGCTCCGCACTCCTGACAACTACGGCTATTTCCTCTTGGATATCAGCCCCTTGCGCGACTTCACCATCTCCCTCAACGGAAAAGCTACCGGCTCTATGCTCGTACCGCACTTTGCCGGATATATACCGCAGGATGAGGAAGTGAAAACTCCTTCTTTCTTTGATTTGGGACTCCGTCTGGCGTATGATATTCACCTCTATAAGCATTACTGCATGGAGGTAAGTTGCGGCGTCAAAAACATACTCGACCAATACCAGCGCGATATAGACAAAGGAAAAGACCGCGATGCCAATTACATCTACGGTCTTACCACTCCGCGTACGTATTTTGCGGGACTCAGTCTTAAACTGTAACAATTCACAATGCACAATGCACAATTTACAATTTACAATTTACAGTTACCTTGGGGATGCTGAATTCGCATCCGCAATATAGCTGGTTATAGAAATTGTATTCTTTGAGCAAGGTGTTTCTTCGTTCCTGCAGTCCGTCTTTTCGCCAGTTCTGCGCCCAGAACTGCACCTTTGTCCCTTGTACATTGTCCCTTTGTACTTTCTCTTCCGCCGCTTTGCCGGCGGCATTGATCTGCTCTAAGTTCTTCCATCGGGAAGAAGCCAAGGTCGTGGCAAAAAACGGAATACCGGACTCCTGTGCTTTCTTCGCGGTCGCCAGCAGCCGGTGGTAGAAGCAGGCTTCGCATCGTCTGCCCCGTTCCGGCTCATGCTCCAAGCCCGTTACCGCACATAGCCAACTCTCGTGATTATAATCATCGTCTATCCAACGAATACCCAAACTCTCAGCATGCCGCTTACTCTCGTTCTTGCGGATTTCATATTCCTCACGCGGGTAGATATTGGGGTTGAAATAATAGATCGTCGGGGTTATCTCATGCGCCAAAAGCCATTCCACGATGGCACTCGAACATGGCGCGCAACAGGCGTGCAATAACACGCGTGTACACCCATCAGGAATAATAATAGCAGGTTGTTTACTCATAATTCGACGCAAAATTACAAAAATATTTTGATATATGCAAATTTTTTTGTACCTTTGCACCCAAAATGTGAAAATGAGTAAATGATTAAATCATAAATGTCTTTATGTTTGATAATTTAAGTGAACGATTAGAACGGTCTTTTAAGATTTTAAAAGGTGAAGGCCGTATTACGGAAATTAACATCGCGGAGACCGTTAAAGACATCCGCAAAGCGCTGTTAGAGGCGGATGTAAACTACAAAACCGCCAAGCAGTTTACCGACCAGGTAAAAGAAAAAGCACTCGGACAAAACGTCATGACCTCCGTCCGTCCGGGGCAACTCATGGTGAAGATCACTCACGATGAATTAGCAGCCCTCATGGGAGGCGAAGCGCAGGAAATTAACCTCAAAGGAAATCCCGCCATCATCCTCATGTCCGGTCTGCAAGGCTCCGGTAAAACGACTTTCGCGTCCAAATTGGCGAACTACCTCCAGACCAAGAAAGGCAAGAAAGTGATGCTGGTTGCCTGCGACGTCTATCGTCCTGCCGCAATAGAGCAGTTACGCGTCCTCGGTGAGCAGATCAACGCCAAAGTCTATACCGGAGAGAACGAATCGAACCCGGTGAAGAAAGCGCAGGATGCCATCGCCGAAGCCCGCAAGTTCGGCTACGACGTGGTGATCGTCGATACCGCCGGACGTCTTGCTGTGGATGAGCAGATGATGCAGGAGATAGCATCTATCAAACAAGCTATTCAACCCACCGAGACCCTCTTTGTGGTCGATGCCATGACCGGTCAGGATGCAGTCAACACCGCTAAGGAATTCAATGACCGCATTGACTTTGACGGCGTCGTACTGACCAAACTCGACGGCGATGCACGTGGTGGTGCGGCGCTCTCGATCCGTTCGGTGGTCGATAAACCGATTAAGTTCATCGGAACAGGCGAGAAAATGGAGGCGCTTGACGTCTTTCACCCTGCCCGTATGGCGGATCGTATTCTCGGTATGGGTGACGTTGTTTCGCTCGTTGAGCGCGCGCAAGAGCAGTATGACGAAGAGGAAGCACGGCGTATTTCCAAGAAGATTGCGAAGAACCAATTCGACTTCAACGACTTCATGGGGCAACTTAATCAGATCAAGAAAATGGGTTCGATGAAAGACCTGATGGGAATGATCCCCGGTATGGACAAAGCCCTCAAAGGTGTCGAAGTGAGCGACGATGCGTTCAAACCCATCGAGGCGATAATCAACTCTATGACCCCGGCGGAGCGTGCGAACCCCTCGCTGCTCAACGGTAGCCGCAAAGCCCGTATCGTCAAAGGCGCCGGTGTCGATATCGTCACCCTCAACCGTTTCCTCAAACAGTTCGACCAGACCTCCAAAATGATGCGCAAAGTGCAACAAATGACCGGCAAACGCAGATGATTCTTGATGGTAAAAAAATAGCAGCGGATATTCGTGCTGAGTTGCGTGAAGAGGTGGATGCCTTAAAAGCGCAAGGAAAACGTGCACCTAAACTCGCGGTGATTTTGGTGGGGAATAACCCCGCCTCGGAGACCTATGTGGCGAACAAAATAAAAGCGTGTCAGGAGGTCGGCATCGATGCGGAGAAAATTGCCTATGACGAAACGATCACCCAAAATGCGCTTCTTACGGAGATCCACCGGCTCAATAATGACCCTTCCATTGACGGCTTCATCGTCCAACTGCCGCTTCCGGAACACATCAATGAATCAGCCGTTCTTTCTGCGATAGATTTTCGCAAGGATGTGGACGGCTTGACGCCGGAAAATGTGGGACGCACGGTACAAGGCATGCCCTCGCTCGTTTCTGCTACGCCGAGAGGTATCCGCGAACTCTTAGCTCGCTATAATATTGCAACGGAAGGCAAACACGTGGTGGTTATCGGTCGCTCGAACATCGTCGGCAAACCTATTGCGATGCTCCTGATGCAGCGTCCGTATCTCTCGCTACCCGGAATGAGCGCATCTTCCCTCGGAGACGCCACGGTCACGATCTGTCACTCCAAAACCCGGGATCTGGATGCAATCTGTCGTACAGCGGATATTATCATTGTAGCTGCCGGAAGTCCCAAGCTGCTCACCGCGAACATGGTCAAAGAAGGTGTGGTAGTGATTGATGTCGGTATCAACAGGGTAGAGGATCAGACCACGCCGCGCGGCTACAGGCTCGTCGGCGATGTGGATTTTGAGAACGTAGCGCCCAAAGCATCCTATATTACCCCTGTTCCCGGTGGCGTCGGACCGATGACCATCGTGAGCCTGCTGCAGAATACGCTGCAGGCCTATCGGGAAACCGTTAAAACGTTAAACTGTTAAGCTGTTAAACTGTTAAGCTGTTAAACCGTTAAACTGTTAAACCGTTAAACTGTTAAAACGTTAAACCGTTAAATCGTTAATGGACATTTTATCAAAAATAGACGGCCTTGAGGCCAAATTCCATGAGGTGTCGCTCCTCATTACAGACCCGTCGGTCATCGCCGATCAGGCGCGTTATGTGCGCCTTAATCGCGATTATCACGACCTTGAACGTGTGCTCGAATGTGCGCATCGTTATAAGAAAGCCGTTACCGACCTTCAGTCTGCCAAAGACCTCTTCTTCAATGAGTCCGACCCGGAGATGAAGGAGATGGCGAAGATGGAGATGGACGAACTTGAGCCGCAGATTCCTAAGCTCGAAGAAGAACTCAAACTGCAACTCCTGCCCCAAGACCCGGAGGACGGCAAGAATGTGGTCATGGAGATTCGTGGCGGAACAGGAGGAGACGAAGCGGCGATCTTTGCCGGAGACCTCTTCCGCATGTACACCAAGTATTTTGAAATCAAAGGCTTCAAATATACCATTTCTTCTTTCACAGAAGGAGCGTCCGGCGGTTACAAAGAAATCATCTTCAACGTGACCGGACAGAACGTCTATGGTACCCTCAAATACGAATCCGGCGTACACCGCGTACAGCGTGTACCTGTCACCGAGACGCAGGGACGTGTGCATACGTCCGCCGCAACGGTGGCTGTTCTGCCCGAGGCGGATGAGTTTGAAGTACATATTAACGAGGGTGAGATCAAATGGGAGACGTTCCGTTCAGGAGGAGCCGGCGGACAGAATGTCAACAAAGTGGAGTCCGGTGTACGTTTGCGCTACATGTGGAAGAATCCCAATACCGGCGAGACACAGGAGATTCTTATCGAGTGTACCGAGACGCGAGATCAGCCAAAGAATAAAGAACGCGCGCTCTCGCGCCTGCGTACGCAGATATATGACAAGGAGCATCAGAAATACATCGACGACATAGCGGCACGACGTAAGACCATGGTCTCCACCGGTGACCGTTCCGCGAAGATCCGCACATATAACTACCCCCAAGGCCGCATCACGGACCACCGCATCGGCTATACGGTCTATAACCTCGCAGCCTTCATGGACGGAGACATTCAAGGTGTCATTGATGCCCTCCAAGTAGCCGAAAACGCCGAAAGGCTCAAGGAATCGGTACTGTAGGTCCGATTCCGTTAAATTGTTAAACCGTTAAACTGTTAAACTGTTAAATTGTTAAGCTGTTAAACTGTTAGAATGTATTTATTCTACTGTCCTGATATAGAAACGTCACAGACGCTCTCTGAAGAGGAGAGTGCGCATTGTGTACGCGTCTTGCGGTACACCGCCGGAGATGAGATACTCATTACCGACGGTCGCGGCACGACCTATACGGCACGGATCACCAATCCGCATCCGAAGCATTGCGATTTCGAGATCATCAGCCGTGAGGCGCAAGAGGCTCTGCATGATTTTCATCTGCACATAGCTGTGGCTCCGACCAAGAACATCGAGCGGGTGGAGTGGTTAGTGGAGAAATGTACGGAGATAGGTGCCGATGAGATCACAATGCTTCTCTGCCGTTTCTCCGAACGCAAGCAGATTCGCATGGATCGTCTGGAGAAGATCATGCTCTCTGCTGCCAAACAAAGCCTGAAACATTACCTTCCGAAACTCAATGACCTTCGGGATTTCAAGACCTTCATCCGCGAGGAGGCACAGAAAGACCAGGATTGCTTCATCGCACATTGCTACAAGGAGGACAAACGCGAGCTGAAAAATGAACTCACCCCCGGACGCGACGTATTGGTGTTGATTGGTCCGGAAGGCGATTTCAGCGAAGAGGAAGTGAAAGAAGCGCTCTCGCTCGGGTTTAAACCTGTGGGTTTAGGCAAAGCTCGTCTCCGCACAGAGACCGCCGCCATCGTAGCCTGCCACACCGCGGTGTTGTTAAACTATTAAACTGTTAAGCTGTTAAACCGTTAAACTGTTAAACCGTTAAACCGTCAATTGAATATCGATACCGAAATATTATATTGGATCAACGGTCATTCCTCCGAGTGTCTGGATACATTCATGTGGACGGTCAGCCGTTCCAAAACATGGATCGCGCTCTATGTGCTGCTCGTGGGGCTGATTATCTATCGTTTCCGCTCTTGGAAAAGCGTCCTGTTGATCTTAATCGGCTTCGGTATCGCGGTGGGGCTCTCGGATTTCACGACCAGCGGCATCCTCAAACCTCTTGTCTGCCGCCTTAGGCCGACACATGAGCCCTCTATCGATCCGATTCGTCTGGTATATCAATACGCGGGCGGTTTATATGGTTTTTGCAGCTCTCATGCCGCGAATACCATGGCGTGCGGGCTCCTCTTTAGCCTGCTCTATAAAAACAAATATGCTACCGCAGGCCTGATGACTTGGGTAGCATTGAATTGTTATAGCCGGATGTACCTCGGGGTACACTATCCGAGCGATATTATGGTCGGTCTTCTGTTTGGGGCGCTATGTGCTGTGCTTGTTTGGCTTGCTTTAACCCGTTGGCTCCACTTGGGCGACGCGGCTGTTCGGCAGGGTGGTTCATAAAATGCTCGAACTCCTCCGGCGTCAACAATGCCTTCAACTCATTGTAGATTGCTTGCATCCGCTCCATGTTCTCGCCGCGAGTCAGACCCTTCTGGCGAAAACGGGCATACTTGAGATGCATCTTATACAGCGTATCGATGCGAACGGAGTCCTTTATCCCTAATTCGCGAACTAACCGGGTAGTCTGCTTTCGCGCTTCCTCTTCCGGCGTACGTTGAGGACGGGATTCTGCACTACTAACAGCCTCCTGGGCCATTACATTTCCTGCCATGAAGGCGGAGAAAACAATAAAGAATAAACGTTTAATCATACAAATTGGTATCTCGTTTTGACGTTATACGTCACTTACTGAAATTACTACAAAAATCATGCCAAACAACGAACTAAAAATAGCTTCCCGGCTATATTATTCGAGCCAAGGTCAGGAACGCAACTCGCGTCCTGCTGTACGTGTGGCATTGGCGGGGATGATCGTGGGCGTTATGGTAATGATCGTGACCATTTGTATCGTCATCGGTTTCAAGCAGACCGTTGCCCGCAAAGTGGCTGGTTTTGGCGCGCATATACAGCTCGTTTCTTTTGAGAATAACAACACCTATGACCTTCAGCCTATTGAGGTCTCCGATTCGCTTTTGGCGCGTCTGAGGGCATATGAACATGTGCGAGCGGTAGCACCCTTTGTTACCAAACCCGGCATGCTCAAGACCGATTCGGCTTTTCACGGCATGGTACTCAAAGGAACCGATTATTGGGATTTCTTTGCTGCCAACTTGGTGGAAGGCGCTTTGCCCGAACAAAACAATCAAGTCCTCATCTCCCGCCTAATGGCTAACTCCATGCAGCTTGGAGTAGGGCAGAACGTCTTGGCGTATTTTGTGGATGACACGGATATCCGTGCACGGCGGTTTGTCATCTCCGGCATCTATGACTCCGGCTTCGCCCAATTGGATGATCTCTTCCTTATATCACCCTTATCAACGGCTGAGAGACTTATCAACTCTAACCGAGACGATTCCTCTCAACTCTTCATCGTCTCCGGCGTTGAGATCCTATTGGATGATATTCGCTATTTGGAGGAGACAGCCGACCGTATCTATTTCGCGACAGTTAACCATTTGGACGAGAACGGTTATCATGCCTATTACGTCCAGACGCTCAAAGAACAAAATCCCGCTGTTTTTGCGTGGCTCGATCTGTTAGACATGAATGTCGTGGTGATTATTATCCTTATGCTTCTCGTAGCGGGCTTTAATATCGTTTCCGGGCTGATTATCATGATCTTGGACGGCGTCCAACTCATCGGCACTCTCAAAGCTTTAGGAGCGAATAACCGCTTTGTGCGGCGGATCTTCATCTACCAGGCCGCACTCCTCATCGGCAAAGGCATCCTTTGGGGCAACATACTCGGTTTAGGGCTTGCGGCTATCCAGTATTTCACCCATCTTATCCCCCTCGAAGCAAACACTTATTACGTCAGCTACGTGCCTATTGAGTTCGCATGGACTTGGATCATCGCTTTGAATATCCTGACAATCGGTATCTCCCTGCTGATTCTTTTGCTCCCGTCGCTCATTGTAACTAAAATCAGTCCCGCTAAAGTAATGCACTTCGAATAATGAAACTCCAAACAATAGTTGATATTACGCCTTCCTGTCGGAAAATCGGATATGAGGACCACATCCTCCTGTTAGGTTCTTGCTTCTCGGATGAGATAGGTGCGCAGATGCAGCAACGCAACTTGCATGTCACCTGTAACCCCTTCGGTACGCTCTATAATCCGCTCTCTATTGCGCAGGCTATCAATGGTCAATTCTCCACGGTCAATTATCAATTTCATGAGGGTCTCTGGCACTCTATGGCGCACCATGGTTCTTTCTCGCGTCCGACACGGGAAGAGACTGAACAGGCCGTGAATACATCTATTGATATATTGCAAACCGCTCTTCGCACCGCTTCGACCGTCATTATTACCTTTGGAACATCGTGGGTGTATGAGATGGTCACCTCTCTTTCCGACGAGGGACAGCAGGCAGGCTCCTTCATTGTGGGCAACTGTCATAAGCTCCCGGCAGACCGTTTTACGCGTCGTCGCCTCTCGGTTGAAGAGATAGTGGCGGCATGGCAACCCATCATGGATAGTTACCCCGACAAGCATTGGATCTTTACCGTCTCGCCGATTCGTCACGTCAAAGACGGACTCCATGAGAACCAACTTAGCAAGGCAACATTACTAATGGCGGTGGAACAACTCACCTCCCAAGATGGGAGGTCGGATAGGGTTTCTTATTTCCCATCTTACGAAATCCTTCTGGACGAACTGCGCGATTATCGTTTCTTTGCGGATGATCTTGTGCATCCTTCATCCCTTGCGGTGCAATATATATGGGAGCGGTTTGTAGAGACCTTCTGCACACCGCAGACTCGCAATCAAATGGCGATAGAACTCAAACATTGGAAACAAACCCAACATAGACCCTTACACCCATAACATTATGAAACGTATTTATATTATTCTTCTTTTGTGTCTTTCCACAGTTGCAGCCTTGGCGTGCGAACGTGTTGGAAAACGAGTATTACTCTATCCGTCTGTGGATCAGTTCGGCGAACCCGTTACGCTTTCCGGCATGATCTCCTGGCCGCAGAAAAAGCAGCCAAAAGGTATTATCCTCCTGCCGCATTTTACTATTTTTGCAAACTCGGAGGCTCCTTCACAAAACGGAACAGGAGAAGAGAAAAACTTCCAAAAGGACTTTGTCCTTATCATGCCTGATTATATTGGCTACGGGGCAACGAAAGAGCGCGTACATCCGTATCTGGACGGAGAACTGACCGCCCGGAACTGCATCGATATGGCGCTTCACGCGATGCCGATTTTGGATAGTTTGCAACTCCGTATTCCGAAAGACAGTATCTATATCGTCGGTTTTTCGCAAGGAGGAGCAGCGGCTGTTTGGATCCTCAAAACAATCGAAGAACGTTATGCCGATCGTATCCACGTCAAGAAATGTTTCGCCGGTAGCGGTCCGCACGACGTGGCTGCTACGTATGACGAGGGTGTTCAGAACAACCGAATCCTCATGCCGGTAACGATCCCTCTGTTGATCAAGGGAACGGATGCGGCTTATGCCCTCAATTTGTACGAAGAACATTTCTTCACGCCGGAAATGCAGCAAATATATGAGCAAGAGATGGTGAAAAAAGAGAAAACTTTTGGTGAACTCTTTATTCAGACCATCAATTTCGAACTCTCTCATTGGCTGACCCCGCAGGGCATGGATAAGAACGATCCGGAAACTCATCGCCTCTATCAGGGTTTCTTGCGTTCCAGCCTCGTTCATTACCCATTGGATACACTTGCAGACAATATACCGGACTCTTTGCTGATCAATATGGCAGAGGATATAGTGATCCCCACATGGGAGCCGCGTACACCGATGTTGGTTTTTCATTCCACGAATGACAATGTGGTCACTTTCCGTTGTGCGGAGAATCTTCATCGCCGCTATGCCGATAATCCGTATATCACATGGGATTTCGGCGAGTATGGCGATCATCTTTCTTCCTCTAACCGTTTCTTCAAGCTTGTCCGCGAGCAGCTCCTCGAATCTCACAAATCCAAAAAATCCCGCAAGTAATCAAACAAAAACGATTGCCACGAAAGGCAATCGTTTTTTGATGAGCGATATGTAGCCATTACTTGCTCTTGAGGGCTTTGATGGCTTCTTCGATGGAGGCGATGCGGGATTCGGCATCGGACTTTTTCTTCTGCTCAAGAGCCACAATCTCCGGTTTGGCATTCTGGACGAAACGCTCGTTACTCAGTTTTGCCATGACGCCTTTGAGGAAACCTTGCTGGTGAGCGAGATCGGCTTCGAGTTTCTTGAGCTCTTCCTCTACGTTGATGAACGCATCCATCGGGATAGCATATTCGATCGTGCCAACGATGAACTTGGAGGAGGACGAAACCCCACCTCGAATGGTTCTACGGGCAGCCACTGGCTGTCCGATCGAGCAGTGCTCTTCACCCGCACAAGGGAGGAGGGAAGGCTCTACGTTTGCCAATTTTTCAAGAAGCGATGCGTACTCGTAGGTATCTGCGCCTTCGAAATAGAGCGTCAGTCGCTCTTTCTGCGGGATGTTCTTCGATGCACGCACATTACGTACGCTGGAGACAATCTCCTTGAGGGTCTCAATATCGCCAAGGATTTCTTCACCCTCTCCCTTGTGGGGAGAGTTGGTGAGGGGTTGCGTCATGATGCTTTCTCCTTCTTTGCGTTCATAGAGGTTTTGCCAGAGTTCCTCGGTGATGAACGGCATGAAGGGGTGGAGTAGTACGAGCAAACGGTCGAAGAAGGCGAGGGTGGCTTCGTACGTTGCGCGGTCGATAGGTTGCTGGTATGCGGGTTTGATCATTTCGAGGTACCAGCCGCTGAACTCGTCGCAGTAGAGTTTGTAGATCTCCATAAGCGCCTCAGAAAGACGGTATTTGGAGAAGAGATCTGCTATTTCTGCGGAAGTCTTGTTCAGTTGCGCATCGAACCACTCGATGGCAAACTTGGAGGTCTCGGGCTGTGGGATGTCCGCTATCTCGAGACCTTTGACCATACGGAAACAGTTCCAGATCTTATTGCAGAAGTTACGTCCCTGCTCGCAGAGGGAATCATCATAGAGGATGTCGTTTCCTGCAGGCGCAGAAAGGAGAATACCCATACGCACACCGTCGGCGCCGAAACGTTCGATGAGGTCTAATGGGTCAGGACTGTTGCCGAGAGATTTGGACATCTTACGACCGAGTTTGTCACGCACGATACCTGTGAAATAGACGTGCTTGAACGGCATCTTGCCTTGGTATTCATAGCCCGCCATGATCATACGTGCTACCCAGAAGAAGATGATGTCCGGTCCTGTTACGAGGTCTGCGGTGGGGTAGTAATAGTTGATCTCTTTGTTGTCCGGATGCTCAATACCGTCGAAAAGGGAAATCGGCCAGAGCCAGGAGCTGAACCATGTATCGAGGGCGCCTTCGTCTTGGACGTAGTTACCTTCCGGTTTGGTCTCCGATACAATGATCTTGTCGTCCGGGTAGTTCTCCAGACCGGTTTGCGCAAGCAGGTCGGCGTCGTAGTATGCCGGGATGCGGTGTCCCCACCAGAGTTGGCGGGAGATACACCAGTCTTTGATGTTCTCGAGCCAGTTGCGGTATGTGTTTTTGTATTTCGCAGGATAGAAAACGATGTCGTCGTTCATTACTGGCGGAAGTGCGATGTCTGCGAAATGCTGCATCTTGACGAACCACTGGAGGCTCAAACGCGGCTCGATAGGCACGTTGGTACGCTCGGAGTAGCCGACCTTGTTGTCGTAGTCCTCGATTTTCTCCACGAGGTTAAGGGCTTTGAGATCCTCGATGATCTGTTTGCGGCAGTCGAAACGGTCCATGCCGTGGTATTTGCGTACGTTCGGTTGCAACTCTTCCTCCACCGTGTCCATGTTCAGATGAGCGTCCGGCGTGAAGATGTCAATGGTTTTCAAATTATATTTCTGACCAAGGGCGTAGTCGTTGACGTCGTGCGCCGGGGTCACTTTGAGGCAGCCCGTTCCGAAACCGATCTCCACGTAACGGTCTTCGATGATCGGAATGACACGACCGACACCCGGCACGATCACGTGCTTGCCTTTGAGCCACTGGTTCTTCTCCTCTTTGGGGTTAATGCAGACCGCTATATCGCCGAAGATGGTCTCCGGACGGGTAGTAGCCACGATGGCGTATTTGCCCGGCTCTTCGGCTACTTCGTAGCGCAGATAATAGAACTTGTTATGTTCGTCGTGGTAGATCACCTCCTCGTCGGAAAGGGCAGTCTGACGCTCGGGATCCCAATTGACCATACGCAGACCGCGGTAGATGAGACCTTTGTTGTACAGATCGCAGAATACTTTGATAACCGCCTTCGAACGGGTCTCGTCCATCGTGAAAGACGTGCGGTCCCAGTCGCAGGAGCAGCCGAGTTTGCGGAGCTGCTTCAAGATGATGCCTCCGTGCTCGTCCGTCCAAGCCCACGCATGTTTGAGGAACTCCTCGCGGGTGAGGTCGGATTTATTGATGCCTTGCTCTTTAAGACGTTTGATCACTTTTGCTTCGGTAGCGATAGACGCATGGTCTGTTCCCGGCACCCAGCAAGCGTTCTTGCCTTCCAAGCGCGCACGGCGTACCAAAATGTCCTGAATCGTCTCGTTGAGAACGTGTCCCATGTGCAGCACGCCGGTCACATTAGGCGGCGGAATAACGATGGTGAAAGGATCGCGGCCGTCCGGCTCGCTGTGAAAGAGTTTGTTGTCAAGCCAATACTGATACCAGCGGGCTTCGATGTCTGTAGGATTGTACTTACTATCCATAATTTATTTATGATTTAACGATTTACGATTTACGATTTCACAAAATTAGCGTGCAAAGTTACAACTTTTTTTTGACATACGCAAGCGTGCGCGTATTTTTTTTGAAATTATTTGCGTATGTCAAAAATTTTTTGTATTTTTGCAATCGGATATTATGTGTATTTGAATTATGAATGCCCAAGTTAGTTAAATCCTGAAATAAATACTACTTAAATAATGACAACAATGAAAAAGATTTTCCTTTTTGCATGTGTAGCGGCTATGTTCGCTGCCTGTGCTCCAAAGAATGACCAGAAGTCGAACACGTTTATGGATTTGGCGCGTGCCCGTTTTGCGGTTCGTGAGTACTCCCAACAGCCGGTAGAGCAGGCTAAAATCGATTCAATCCTCGAAGCCGGACGTCTTGCTCCGACGGCAAAGAACGTGCAGCCACAACACATTTATGTGTTGCAAAGTCCGGAGGCGATTGTGAAGATAAATGAGCTCACCCGTTGTGCTTACCATTCGCCGATTGTTTTCCTCGTTTGCTACGATACCGATCTGGCTTGGACCAAAGATGGCGAGAGTTCGGGAAACATGGACTGCTCGATCGTGGGTACGCATATGATGATGGAGGCTACGGAATTAGGTCTCGGTACGTGCTGGGTGAAGTGGTTCGACCCGACAGAGGTAGCAGCTGCATTTGAACTGCCGGCTAACCATAAACCGTCCTTCCTCATGCCTTGCGGCTATCCTGCCGAGGGCGCTAAACCGTCTGACCACCATTTTGACCGCAAGCCGTTGAGCGAAACCGTTTCTTATAAATAAGGTATGAATTTCTCCGACATCAAAAATAGCGTTTTGACTTTTCTGCGCAGGCAACTCAGTCTGGCGGATTATATTGACGTGCAGGCGGCGGACGTGAATATCCGCAATAATATCCCGTTCCGCGGACCGAATATCTACATTCTGTTCGTGGCGATTATCATTGCTTCTGTGGGTTTGAACGTTAACTCTATTCCTGTGATCATCGGCGCGATGTTGATTTCGCCGCTTATGAGCCCGATCATCGGTTTCGGCATGGGCCTCGGTACAAACGATACCGACTTGCTGTTGCATTCGCTCAAGAACCTCGGTATCATGTTTGTTATCAGTCTTTTGGCGTCCACGCTCTATTTTCTCGTGACCCCTCTGGAGACCGATAACCCCACCGAACTTCTGGCGCGAACGAACCCTTCCATTTACGATGTGCTGATTGCTTTCTTCGGCGGTATAGCCGGTATCTTGGAGCTCTCGCGCAAGGATAAAGGAACGGTGATGTCCGGTGTGGCGATTGCTACTGCTCTTATGCCGCCGCTCTGTACGGTGGGCTACGGTATCGCCCAATGGAACTGGGAGTACGCAGGAGGCGCGCTTTACCTTTTCTTCATCAACTGTACGTTCATTGCGCTGGCTACCTATCTGGCGGTTAAATTCCTGCCTTTTCCGGCGAAAGTGTATGTTAAATCATACCGGACGATTATCTCGTACGGTTTGCTTATTTTAGTGGTCTTGGTTCCCAGCTGTTTCAGCGCGTACAACATTGTTTTGGAGAACCGTTTTGCGAATGAAGCACGCCATTTTGTAAAAGAGAACAAGTCTATCGGCGGCACGTATATCTTCGATTATTCGACGGACATGACTACCAAGCCTTATACCCTCACGCTTCGTCTGGCAGGTGAACAACTGACTACAGAATCTCGTGCGTACCTGTATGCCGAAGCGGAGAAAAAAGGCATCTCGCACTCGCAACTGCTCTTTGTGGAGGATGCCACAATTGAAGTGCGCCGCCTCAATGAGACGGAGATCATGCGCGATTGGCTCGCTTCCACGGAGGCGCAACTGCGTCAACGCGACGATTCGATCCGTTCGCTCGCGGCTCAATTGGCGAATTATGAAGCGCGAACTCTGCCGTTCGGGCAAATTGCGAAGGAGATACAAGCCCAGTGGCCGGCGGTGGAGAATGTAGTCTTAGCGCAAGCGGACAGCACGGTGTACCTGCTTGTTTCCGCGCAAGCACCCACGCGCAAAAATCCTTCTATCCAGGAGCCGGACCTTGCGCGCATGGAGCAGTGGCTCTCTATCCGGCTCCAAACGCCGGCTGTCAAAGTATATTTGTTACCTGCAAAAAAATAACAAACGATATGAAAATTATTTTAACCGGAGCAACAGGCTATGTGGGCGAAGGAGTGATGCTGGAACTGTTGCGCACGCCCCAGGTGGAGAAAGTGCTCTCTGTAGGAAGGCGCTCCGTGTCTATCAACCGATACGATTCGCTGACCGCCGAAGAAAAAGCCAAACTGGAGGAATATCTCGTGCCGAACATGATGGCGTTGGAAGCCGGAGATCCGCATTTCGAGGGCTATGACGCGGTCTATTTCATCGCCGGCATCTCGTCTATCGGAACTTCCGAAGACGTCTATCGCCGCATCTCCTATGACATACCTGTGCATTTCGCGGATATCATGCCCGATAAGGGGAAGATGACCTATATCTACCTTTCCGGCGCAGGCACAGACCCCAACGGCAAACAGTGGTGGATGCCCATCAAAGGCGCAACCGAGAACTATATCACGACGCTCGGTTTCAAGTACGCTTTTGCCTATCGTCCGGCTTTGATGCGTTGGGCGAAAGGGCAGGTCAGAATGCAAAAGATGCAGTATGCGTTCTTTGTGTTCTATCCTCTGATGCGCCTGTGCGGTTTGGCGAACAACATGACCGAAGTAGCCCTTTCGATGCTCGCTTGTACGCGTGACGGCTATGCGCAGTTCGCAATCAACCCACGCGACATAACCCGTTTGGCTAAATCGTTTTGATGAATAATGGAAGCATTTCAATTTTTAGGATTTAACTTGAATGCGTGGATTACGATCATTACCATTTTGGTGATGTTCTCTATCCTTCTGTTTACCAAATTGCGCTCGGACCTCGTGTTCCTGGGGGCAATAGGTGTCCTTTTTGTCACCGGGGTGTTGGATACCAAAGAGGCCCTTTCGGGTTTCAGTTCTTCTTCGGTGGCAGTGGTCGGAGTGCTGTTTGTAGTCATCGCCGGTCTGACGCATACCGGCGTGTTGCAATGGATCGTGAAAAACCTGCTCGGCATACCCGATTCGTTCTCCAAAGCCATCTTGCGTCTGATGTTACCTGTAGCTGCGCTGAGCTCTTTTCTGAGTAATACGACCGTCGTGGCGCTCTTTGTGAACATCGTGAAGATGTGGTCGAAGAAACTCGGTATCTCGCCTTCCAAACTCCTTATTCCGCTCAGTTACGCTTCCGGCATGGGAGGTGTTTGTACGCTGATCGGTACGCCGCCGAACCTGATTGTCAGCGGTTTATACGAAGAGAAAACAGGCGAAGCGATGAATATTTTAGCTACCACTATTCCCGGTCTCTTTTGTTTGGCTGTCGGCATTATGTCTATTATCGCCATGCGTCGTTTGTTGCCTAATCGCAAAGCACCGGAAGAGGCCTTCGAATCGACAGGAGACTACACAGTGGAGATGCTGGTTCCTTCGGATAACCCGAATATCGGTATGGCCATCGGCGAACTGAAACTCAATGATGTTCCCGGGGGCAGTTTGATTGAGTTATGCCGTTTCGACGGCGAAAAAGTGCTTTCGCCGGTTTCCGATGACGAACCGCTCATGGGAGGTGATAGGCTTGTTTATGCCGGTCAGATAGACGAACTGTTGGAACTGAAGCGCTCTCATGGCTTAGTCAATGCGCCTTACCACGTATTTCATTACAAAGATGAGAATTGGAAAAAACGCCGCTTGCAAACAGCCTATATCACATTCGGCAGTTCTCTGATCGGTACTACCATGGGCGAGAACGGATATGAGAAAGAGCACAAGGTTATCCTGGTAGCAGTCAGTCGCCGGGGCAGCCGTATAGAGGAGTCGCCAAGAGACGTGATTTTGGAAGCAGGAGACACCTTGCTCTTGTCGTGCAACGAACTGAAAACCGACACCAGTCGGATGAATTCTGATCTGCATTTCTTTGAATCGGAAGAAATACCGAATATCAGCAAACGTACGTTTATCTCCACGTTTATTATGCTGGCGATGGTGGCGCTTTCAGCACTCGGAGTGTTGCCGCTTTTGCAGAGCGCTATACTTGCGGTCTTTGCGATGCTCATCTTTCGTTGCTGCACACCTGAACAGGCGATGCGGTCTGTCAATTGGGATATTCTGATGGTCTTTGCCGGAAGTGCGGTATTGGGTCTGGCTATTCAGAAAACAGGCATAGCCGAGCGGTTTGCAACCGGTATTTTGGATGTGTGCGGCACGAACCCGATTGTGGTAATGACTGCCATCTGTTTTGTCGGTACGTTTATCACGGAGTTTATCTCCAACACGGCGGCGGGCGCTATGTTCTTCCCGATTATGTACGAAGCCGCGGAGAAACTCGGCTATGAGCCTTACCCCTTCCTGATTGCTTTGATGATTGCCGTCAGCAGCAGTTTTGCTACGCCGATAGGCTCTCCGACGCACATGTTGGTCTATGGCCCGGGCGGTTACCGGTTCAGCGATTTCCTTCGAATAGGTCTGATTATGAACATCATTATTCTGGCGGCTAATATATTCATTGTGAATTTAGTATATCCTCTCACACCGCTCAATCCGTAAATAAATCGTCAATATGAAAACTTTAGTTATAACAGGTGGTTCGTCCGGCATCGGAAAGGCTTCAGCGGAACTATTCGCCCAAAAAGGCTGGAGAGTGTATGAATTGTCGCGCAGCGGTAAGTCCACCGAAGCGATCACGCATATCCCATGCGACGTCACCAAGCCCGAAGAGACCAAGGCGGCTGTCCGGCAAGTGATCGATCAGGCGGGGCAGATAGATGTCTTCATCTCCAATGCCGGCTACGGCATCAGCGGAGCAATCGAGTTCACCACTTCGGAAGACGCACATCGCCAGATGGAAGTCAATTTCTTCGGCGCACTCAACAGCGTGCAAGCCGTGCTGCCGTATATGCGGGAACGCAAAGCCGGACGCATCATCTTCACCAGCAGCGTTGCGGCGATTCTCAGTATTCCTTACCAGAGTTTCTATAGTGCCTCCAAGGCGGCTATTAACGCTTTGGCTCTGGCGTTGCAGAACGAAGTGCGGGCGTTTGGCATTCATGTCAGCGTCCTCATGCCGGGAGATGTGGCTACCGGCTTCACCGCCGCGCGAAAGAAATCCGAAGAGGGCAGCAATGCCTATGGCAATATCCACAAGGCGGTTGCGGCGATGGAAAAAGATGAACAGGGAGGAATGAGCCCTCTTCAGATGGCTAAGTGCTTGTATTCCATTGCTACCAGCTCGTGTCCTGCTCCCCAATACATCGGTGGCGCGCAGTATAAACTATTCTGCTTCCTCGACCGGCTGTTGCCCAAACGCTTTGTCAACTGGATTGTCGGATTATTATATTGAATGTATGAATTCTTCAACTAATTTTTTAACACAAAAAATCAACAATTATGAAAACCAGTACTAAAATCTGGATGTGTCTTGCGGGTGTAGCACTCGTAGCACTCGGCGTAATGTGTATTCTCTACCCGGGATCCACATTGTTAAGCCTCGCTTGGGTATTTGGCCTTATGTTCTTCCTCGGCGGTTGCACAGAGATGGCGGCATGGTCGGCGACACGAGGATTTATCCCCATGAGCGGACTGATGTTCCTCTCTGCTTTGCTGCAAATCATCCTCGGTGCTATCATGGTCTTCCATCCGGCTCCATTGATGGTGGCGCTGCCGTTCATCTTTGCTTTCTGGCTCATGTTTGAGGGCATCAATCTTGCAATCAGCTCGTTTGATTTCAAGCGCGTCGGTTTCCGCCGTTGGTGGATCGTTTGTTGCTTTGGTGTACTGGCGGCATGCTTCGGCGTGTACTGTCTCGTGAACCCGAACGTCAGCGCTGAGACGATCGCTTGGATTGTAGGACTTGGTATCATCCTCGATGGTATCGGAAACTGGGTCAAAGTGGCGGTTGTCAACAAAGTGGAGAAGCGTTTCGTCAAACTGCATGACCGTCTTCGTGAAGTAACCGACATTGATTGGGAAGAGGTCAAATAACAACTGACCGATTTACCATGAGGGTGTGTCAATACGTATTGGCACACTCTCTTTCTTTGTTTCTATATCCTCTTTTTCGTCCATTGCCCGGCATGCCATGCCGGTCGTATATACTACTGTAAAATACCATAAAAATGCAAAGTGCTCTTGCATATATCGAAAAAAAGTTGTACCTTTGCACGCAATTTGTGTAATAAAAATCAGAAACTATGGCACAAAATAGATTTCAATTGGATAGACAGACCAAGACGCGTCTCGAAAAACCAAAACGATACAATGTGATCATGCACAACGACGACGTGACCACCATGGATTTTGTGGTACATGTGCTGCGGGTCGTTTTCTTCAAATCGCCCGAAGCGGCTACGCAGATCATGTTGGACGTGCATAAGGCCGGATCGGCGAATGTGGGTGTTTACCCGTACGACATCGCCGTGAGCAAAGTGACCAAAGCCATGCAACTGGCGAAAGACGAAGGATTTCCGTTGCGGCTGACGATTGCTCCGTTCGAGCCGGAGGATTTACCTTTTTAACTCCCCGACAATATGGAAAATAGCAAACGATTAACAGAAGCCCTTCATTTCGCGGAGTCATTCGCGGTTACCAGCCGTGTGGAGTTCCTGACACCGGAACTGCTACTCGTCGGTATATGCTGCCGAAATAACGAGTTCATGGCGTTGTGCGACAGTTACCATGTGGACTACCAGAAGGAACTTAAAGAGCCCATCTACGGCGATATGCAGTATAACTCTGTTCCGGAAGAAGTGGGCGAATACGAGATCCTGCCGTCTATGCAATACGTGCAGATGATGACCATCGCGGAGAGCAATGCTGTGAATGCCGGCAAAGAGGAGATTGACGCGACACATGTGCTGCACGCGATGTTGCAGTTGGAGGAGTCGCTGGCGAACTATATCCTGCGTAGCCGGTTCACGGAAAACGAGACTGAACTGCTGCGTTCGATCATCGATGCCTATGAAGGACGCGCCTTGCCCGACCGTCATCCGGAATTGGACGAGACAGAGGACGAGCGCGATGAATACGATTCGCTCTTTGGCTTTGAGCGCAAGCAGAAATGGACGGAATTAGTGGTTTGCGTCAATGACCTCTTGGCGAACCATAACCCGCTGATCGGGCGCGAAGCTGAGCTGGATCGGACAATCCAAGTGCTATGCCGCCGCGATAAAAACAACCCGCTGCATGTGGGCGAACCCGGGGTCGGCAAGACCGCACTCATCTACGGCTTGGCGCAACGGATAGAAGAAGGCAACGTGCCCGAACGTCTCAAAGGTGCCAAAATCTACCAGATGGATATGGGTACGATGATTGCCGGAACGCAGTATCGCGGCGAATTCGAGGACCGTATCAAACGCGTCATGAAAGGTGTCTCAAAGCTGAAGAATGCCATCGTCTATATCGACGAGATTCACACGCTCATCGGCTCCGGTGCTTCGGGAGACGACAGTCTGGACGGCTCGAACATCCTCAAACCCTATCTCGAAGCCGGAGAGATCCGTTTCATCGGCGCAACGACCTACAAAGAGTACAACAAGTACATGCAGAAATCGCAAGGCATAGTCCGGCGGTTTCAGAAGATCGATGTGCCGGAACCCTCGCAAGAGGAAGCCGTTAAGATCCTCGAAGGACTACAATCTCGGTACGAGCAGTTCCACCATGTACAATACGCCGAAGGAATGATGACGTATGCCGTGGAACTGAGTGCCAAATACATAGCCGACCGTTTCCTGCCCGACAAAGCGATAGACCTCATCGATGAAGCCGGAGCATACCGCGAGTTGCATCCCTTGCGCAAGAAAATACAAGTGGTGGACAAGGCGCTCATCGAAGCAACGGTCAAAAAGATCTGCAAGATCTCCGACGATATATTTGCCGCTTCATATGGCGAGAACAAACAGTTAGCCACCCTGTACGAGCATATTACCGCCCGGTTATTCGGACAGGACGAAGCGGTAAAGCAAATCGTAGAAGCCGTGCAGATGGCGAAAGCCGGACTCAACGAACCTGACAAACCGCTTGCCAGTTTGCTCTTTGTTGGACCGACTGGCGTCGGAAAAACCGAATTATGCAAAGTCCTTTCCTCCGAACTCGGCGTGGAGTTAGTGCGCTTCGACATGTCCGAATACACGGAGAAACATGCCGTTGCCAAACTCATCGGTTCGCCGGCGGGCTATGTCGGTTATGACGACGGCGGTTTGCTGACCGATGCAATCCGTAAGTCGCCCAACTGCGTGCTCTTGCTCGACGAGATTGAGAAAGCACACCAAGACATCTACAACATCCTGCTCCAAGTAATGGACTACGCACGGCTGACCGACAACAAAGGCAACAAAGCGGATTTCAAGAACGTCATTCTGATCATGACCAGCAACGCCGGCGCGCAGTTCGCATCCATGGGAACGGTCGGTTTCAGCAACACCAAAACTCGTGGCGATGCGATGCTTGAAACCGTCAAGAAGACTTTCAAACCGGAGTTCATCAACCGCCTGTCCGGCATGGTGGTCTTCAACGACATGTCGCGTGACATGGCGGCGCAAGTGTTCGATAAAAAATTCGGTATCCTCCAAGAGCGTCTCCAAGCCCAAAAAGTCTCCCTCAAACTGTCCGATGAAGCGCGCGATTTCCTCATCCGAAAAGGCTATTCCGAGAAATACGGCGCACGGGAAATGGATCGCGTCATCCGCAAGTATCTCAGTTCGATGCTCATGAAAGAGATCCTTTTCGGCAAACTGCAAAACGGTGGCAAAGTGCGCGTGGACATAAAAGACGGAGAACTAATCTTGAAATAAATGGTATTCCGGCTGGACGACGATATTATTGGTTTTCCTGATCCGCATTTGGCGAACAAAAGCGGGCTCTTTGCCGTTGGTGGCGATCTCACGCCCGAATGGCTACTCTTGGCGTACAGCCATGGTATCTTCCCGTGGTTTGACTACCGGAGCGATCAGATTTTATGGCATTGCCCGCAAGACCGATTCGTCATCTTTCCTAAAGACATCCACATCAGTCATTCCATGCGCACGCTCATGAATAAGGACAAGTATCACGTCACGTTCAACAAGGCGTTTGACCAAGTTATCGAGAATTGCGGCAAGGCGCAAGGGCGTGATCAGGAAGTGGGCGCATGGCTTGGCGGACGGATGATCCCGGCGTACAAGAAACTGCATGAAATGAACTTCGCCATGAGTGTCGAAGTCTGGCAGGAGGACGAACTCGTCGGCGGTTTGTACGGCGTGACCATAGGACGTAATTTCTTCGGCGAGAGCATGTTCTCCCTGGCGCCAAGTGCCTCCAAAATGGCACTCATCTATCTCGCGTTCATGGTCGGTAGAGTGGGGGGCATCATTGATTGTCAGTTCGAAACGTCTCACCTCAAATCTATGGGCGGCACGCACATCCCCTATGACGAGTACATGCAATACATCAACCCTGAAAATAACAGCCAAGCGTAAAACTTCTGATAAAAGATGACAATAGACCACTATGCCTTTACGTACTTCTCCGAGGAAGACAAACGCCGCTACCGCGACGAGCATTTTCCAGTGGATCTGCAGCACGCGCACGACCTCGGCAAACGATTAGTTGAGGAAGCAAAAGCGCAGTAATCTTCCTTCTAAAGCAAAAAAATCCCACATCCCCTTGCACATATGGGATTTTTTTGTAACTTTGCACTCGCAAAACAATGTATTTATCTCTGCCTAATTCTGCCTCTTCCGGCAAAAAATGCATAAAAACGCATTATTTTGCCCTAAAATTTGCCGGTATCGGAAAATTTTTGTACCTTTGCACCGAATTTCATAATAAAACTTGCTGGTAATGGAATATATATCTGTCATACAGTTTGCCGAAAAGTACGGCATTAGTGAACGAACTGCACGTAATTATTGTGCTGCTGGGAAGATTGAGGGCGCTTTTTTAACGGGCAAAACATGGAACATTCCCGCAAACGCGGAACTGCCCCAAAAAGGAAAGAAGAAACTCTCTCCGCTCTTAACTCGTCTGCGCGAAGAGAAGGCATCCAAACTAAAGGGCGGTATCTACCATCGTACGCAGATTGATTTGACGTACAACTCCAACCATATAGAAGGCAGCAAACTGACCAAGGAACAGACGCGGTATATCTTTGAGACCAACACGCTTGGAATCACGACCGAGAACACTTCCGTTGATGATATCATGGAAACGGTGAACCACTTCCGCTGTATCGATTATGTCATTGACCATGCAACGGACAAGTTGACCGAAGCGCATATCAAGCAGCTGCACGCAATCCTCAAGACCAACACTTCAGATAGCCGCAAGGATTGGTTCGCTGTCGGTGATTATAAACGCCTTGCCAATGAAGTGGGCGAACAGGAAACGGTTGCGCCCAAAGACGTTCACCGCCACATGAAAGCTCTGCTTGCGGATTATTATGCGCTCAAACAAGTGACGTTTGATGACATCTTGGATTTCCATGTGCGTTTCGAACGTATCCATCCTTTTCAGGATGGGAATGGTCGTGTCGGCCGCTTGCTGCTTTTCTGGCAATGCCTGCAAAACACGCAAGTGCCGTTTATCATCACCGAAGAATTACGTCTTTTCTATTATCGCGGTCTTCAGAACTGGGGCACCAACAACGGCTATCTCCGTGATACCTGCCTCACCGCGCAAGACAACTATAAAGCCCTCTTGGACTATTTCAAAATCAAATATTGAATTCCATTTTCTTTACTTTTCCATCCCACAAAAATTTGCATATATCGAAATTATTTAAGTATGAAAAAAATTTTAATTGCCCTTTTAACTATTACTACAGTTATTTCAGTGTTTGCAGGTGAAGCCAAGATAGACAAGGAAAGTTGCACCATCACGAAAGATGGCAAGACCTACAAACTTTATGGTAAAGTAAAGATTGTAGATTTTTTTGAGGATATCAAGGTCAAGATAGTTGATTCTTTTGAGGACGTGGACATCAAAATCGTGGATGCCTTTGAGGACTCCTGCGGCAAGGTCAAAATCGTGGAGCACTTCGAGGACGTCAAAGTCAAAATAGTTGACAACTTCGAAGACATCAAAATCAAAATAGTAGAACATTTTGAAGGCGTAAAGAAATAATATGGAAACACAAATTAAATCATTGGAAGATCTTAGTATTTCTAAGATACTTAAAGAGAATCCAAAGAATTCTTCTGGCGAGTATGATTTCAAATCACTAGCCAACGAAATTATGAACAAAATTTATATTGACAATGGGAATTATAAATACCATCCCATTGAAATAGAGTTCTATATTTACGACAAAGAGAATCACGCAGATATTCATGTTTATCCGCGAGACAATAAGGAGGCAGGAGAACTCTTCTTTCATTTAAGTGGAATGGATATTTGCTTCAAAAGTTCTTTAGAGGAAGGGCGTTTCGGAGGCATCCTCATTCGCGCACTTGAAAGAGTAAAGGATGGAGAAACAATACGTATCGGCGGACCTCTTACGTGTGTCAATGAAGTCCTCAATACAGCAAAAAGCCATACAGGCATTCAAGTCGTACATTGTTGTAATCATATGTCTCGCCCAACGAAATGTATCGGCAAACGAAAAGGTATAAATCAATCTAAATCTACTACACTTAAAGATGAATATTGGAATAAAAAATATCGTTTTCTAAGAGATGATCTTAATCTCGGTGATAAAATCACGATGAAAGATGATACTTTTGATTTTAAGCTTCACGCTATAAAAAAGGATAGAACTAGAACATATAAAATAGAAGATTAAGAGGACTAAGTCCTCTTTTTTTTATTATTAATATCTTCTCCTTAACTTTTAACAATTTTTAACGGAAAATATTCTGTTTTCCGCGAAAAAACATATACCTTTGCCAACGAAAGTTAATAACTAAAATTGCGAAGATATATGAAATTAAATCCAATTATTCCTCAAAGAAAAAAACTGCAAGACCAATTATGGGATTTTGTGCAGCCCAATAGTACCCATCAAATTGACTTGGAGTTAGAGAATCAAGAGTACATTTATTACAATGAATGTTGCTACAATCTTCCAATTGAAGCATATACTACTCCTTCCCTTCACTTACTTTGTTTGTTGGTAAAAGAACGTCTGCACGTTACCGAAAATGTTATATTCCAAGTTGACAATAGAGAATTCATAACAGGAAGTAGCAGCGTTTCCGGGAATAATAAATATCCCAGTGTTGTTTCTTTATCAGCA
>OCVV011276904.1_pt1 | contig 44168 bp, 38 predicted proteins | sample 1539721 | NCBI WGS metagenome assembly OCVV01 (sample SAMN02144230, study PRJEB22623) | gut metagenome | biome: sheep rumen | host: Ovis aries | place: New Zealand | reverse complement strand
GCCTCCGGTGATACTACGGATTCAAAACTTAAAATAGTTACTACTATTTTCCCGGAATATGACTGGGTAAAGAACATAATGGGAGACAAGGCTGATGGTGCTGATATAACCCTGCTTCTGGATAATGGTGTCGATATCCACAGCTATTCACCTTCTGTACAGGATATGGCAATGATTAAAGAATGTGATATGTTTGTATATGTTGGTGGGGAATCTGATAGCTGGGTGGATGGAGTCCTTGAATCAACAAGTAACGAAAATATGGTTGTTATCAATCTTCTGGATGTCCTTGGCGAGTCAGTAAAAGAGGAAGAAGTGGTTGAAGGTATGGAGCATGATCATGACCATGGAGAAGCAGAAGAGGATCATGACCACGAAGAAGCAGAAGAGGATCATGATCACGAGGAAGCAGAAGAGGCTCATGACCACGAGCATGAGGAGCCTGAAATGGATGAGCATGTATGGCTTTCTCTGAATAATGCATCTGTGATATGTGAAGAAATTGCTGAGGCGCTCACAAAGCTTGATCCTGATAACAGCAAAGCCTATAAGGCGAATCTGGAAAGCTATAAGGCAGAGCTGTCGGGGCTTGATGCCGAGTATCAATCAGCAGTTGACTCAGCGGATAAGAAAACCCTCCTTTTTGGCGACAGATTTCCGTTCCGTTATATGGTAGATGATTACGGGCTGGATTACTATGCGGCATTTACCGGATGCTCGGCAGAGTCTGAGGCAAGCTTTGAAACAGTTGTATTTCTGGCGGAGAAAACAGATGAGCTGGGACTTACGGCTGTAATGACCATAGACGGCAGTGATCAGAAGATTGCAGAAACGGTTATAAGTAATACTCAGAATAAAGATCAGAAGATACTTACTCTGGATTCCATGCAGTCTGTCACATCAGAAAAAGTGGCTTCAGGGACAACATATATTTCGGTTATGAAGTCCAATCTGGAGGTGCTTAAAGAAGCTCTGAAATAAGCCTTTAAGTATGCATTAAGTAAATCAATAATAAACGGTGTCGGACTATTGCCGGCACCGTTTTTTGTATATTTCAAAGAAAAAGGCTACTACTAATTGCATGAAGGGAATAGTTACGCTAAAATTATACTACGAGAGGTAATTCCGATGATTTGTAATATACTTTTTGAAACCTTGTTCATGGTGATTACGGTACTGTTATTTACCCTTATCATAATCATTTTACTTTTTTCTATGCGCCCGAAGTCTTTGAGAAAGATAATAAAACAATCAAGGGATATCAGTATAGACGAGTTTCTGGAGCTGCGAAATAAAAAATCCGGCGAGGGAAAACGGCTGGCATCAGAAAAAGATGATGTCCCCGGAGTATATATCATTCATAATCACACGAAGCATAAATACTATGTCGGACAGGCAAGAAAGATGGTAAGCAGAGCCAATAACCACTTTACCGGCAAAGGCAATGGAAGGGTGTTCGCGGACTATTCATACGGAGACAGATTTACTATACGATTTGTTGCCCTGAAGGGAAGTGGCGTAAGAGATCTGAACAGACTGGAGAGAATATATATCAAAAGATATAATGCTTACAGTATTGGCTACAACAGGACTAAGGGGAATAAAGGTAAAAATAGCTGATAAAATAATGTGAAAATTCTTGCGGTATAAGCAGATTTAATTAGAAAGGGAGGTTAAGGATATGTTTATGCAGGTGAGGTACAGAGGATCAGGTGTTAATAAAGACCAGGTAGTTATAATCAATACTGATGCAATCTATTTGATTACATGTATCCCGGGGATGATGCCGGAAAAGCTTTATGAGGTATGGATTGGGGAATCAAGTGATGTCAGTGGGAAAATAATAGTAGATCAGACAGATGCCAACAGGATATTTGGTGTAATTGGAGTTGGGTTATAGTATAATAGTTATCGATTGTGAAGCAAGTGGCAACCTGGCGTCGGGTGAAGAGATATTTTTTAGAGGGAACAAGTAAAGGCGTTTATTTTAAAGGAGCTGGTAATGGCATTTATTTAAAAGAAACGTTTGAAGGTGTTTTTAAACGAATCGTTTGAAGACGTTTTTTAAAAGTAACAGTTAAAAGTATTTATTATAAGGAACAGGTGGGGTATGAGTAAAAAGAAGATTAAAGAGCCCAGAAAGCTTGACAGTACAGAGTGGATAATAATAGGAATAGGAATATTTCTTCTGGTGCTGGGAATATATTCTTTTGTTATGGTGAAGGTAAAGATGTATCAGATACAAAATGGTACTGATTTTCATATGGCAGATGCGGTTGTAACAGCCACAGAGCCTGAGAGAAAGCCTCTCACGGTGGCTCAGCAGAATGAAAAGGATAAGCTGGAGGCTATGGGACTGGACTATACGGATTATGAATACCGTTATAAGGTCTGGGTTGATTTTGAAGTGGAAGGTAAGAAGTATTCTGATATGCTTTACAAAGACACCCAGCCTGCCAAGGGTGATAATATAGAAGTAGAGGTATTTGCGGTATTCGGAAAGTACAAGGTGTTCAGTGAAGAAAGCTTTGGTCCTTCTGCATTCTTTTCGTATATAGTTTGTGGAATCGTTGGATGCCTGTTTGGCGTTGGCCTAATAGGACTTATGCTTCTTAATCTGCATATGGATAATGCACCTGTTAAGAAACAGCTTAAAGAAAAAGCCCGGCGACAGGAAGAACATCAAAAAAGAATGGAACAGCGAAGAAAAGAAGGGCAATCAATAGTGGAACAGGAAGAAAATGAGAACCTGTAAAAGAAAAGCTTTTAATACTGCTGGTTCTTAAGATTGAGCTTTCTGTATTCTCTGGGAGATTAGGATAGGTGTTATAGCATTCCTGATCGGACCGCTGGGCTTCAGAGCTGCATGACCTGAACATATACATATTGAGTAAAGTAGAAGTGAGGAAATGGTATGTCATACAAATTTGAAACAGAGCGCCTTATATTACAGACGTCAGACGTGGAGCTGGATGAGAAAATGCTGAAGTACTATTCGGATAATAAGGCTTTCTTTGAAAAGCATGAACCCGAACAGTCGCCTCTTTATTATACACTTCAGATGCAAAGAAGGATACTGGAGCAGGAAGAGAAGAATATGGAGAACGGGCTTTGTGCTTATTATTACTTTGCGCTTAAGGAGGATCCTGATACGATAATCGGTTCTATCAGCTTTGTAAGAATAAGAAAAGAGCCGTATGCAAATGTTATCTTCGGTTATAATCTGCATGAAAAGTATCAGGGACACGGCTACTGTACCGAGGCGTGCAGAGCGTCGATTGAGGATGTACTCAGGTTTGCGCATATTCATAGAATTGAGTCAAGAGTGATGGTGGATAATGTAAAATCCATTCACATACTGGAACGGCTCGGATTTGAGCATGAGGGCTTCGAGAGAGCCAGTATCTTGATAGGAGGCAGCTTCCGGGATCATCTTCGATATGCTTATATCAATGAGAATTACTGATCGGATTTTGTAAGCCGGCTTAAAAAAATCTGCAGGTCGTGTGTGGGATCGGGAGTGTATTCTGAGGTAACCATGAATGGCAACAAAAAAGCATTTTATTTTGAATCTGATATTGAAATAAAGGATGGTATCTAGTATATTATTGTTGTAGGTTCGGTAGCGAAGGAATAACCTTACTGAATTCGCATATAATATATTGAGGAGGTTACTAGAGAAATGGGAAAGCGAGAGCAAATTATCATCTATGAAAACGAGAACTGGTCTATAGACCTTCGTCCACGTAACAACCCACAGCCGGGTGAACCGGAGATGAAGGTGTGGGTATGCACCATGGGACAGGAAGTTGCTAAGTTCTCTGATAGTTATCGTGGATATGGCTATTATAAGGATCATGAGGAGTTGATTCCTGCAAATATTTCTTCAGCCGCAAAGGCTGCCTGGGAGAAGCTTAAGGCAGAGGATTACAGTGATGAGCTTGTTGAAGCTATCAAGGCTGAGGTTAAGGGAATCGTGGAAAGTGAGTAGTCTGGTTCTGATATGGTAGGCTGATAGTTGCTTGATACTCATAAGATATTAATAAAAAGGATATCCGGATTATATGTTGAAACATATGGTCCGGATTTTTTTTGCAATTTTAGTCATACAAATTTGTTATAAATGAATAAAAAGTCACATTTTGTGTTGATAAAATTGTAAAAATTTCATATAGTTATATTAGCGTTTTTCAAAATGGAAAATGTAAATATTATGGGATGAAGCTGTGGAGGTGTTTACATGAATGTATTTACAACTGACAAAATTCGTAATGTAGTTCTGCTGGGTCATGGTGGCAGTGGTAAGACCTCACTTGTTGAGGCAATCAGCTATCTTGCCGGTATTACCAATCGCTTAGGTTCTGTGGATGCAGGAAATACTATAAGTGATTTTGAGAAGGAAGAGATAAAGCGTAAGATGTCTCTGAAAGCAACGGTTGTTCCTATTCCGTGGGAGGGTTACAAGATCAATCTTCTGGATACGCCGGGTTATCCTGATTTCGTTGGTGAGACAGAGGAGGCTCTTGCTGCAGCAGATGCGGCTATCATAGTTGTATCAGGTAAGTCTGGTATAGAGGTAGGTACTAAGAGAGCCTGGGAGCTTTGTGAGAAGAGAAAGCTTCCGAGAATGGTTTTCGTTACAGAAATGGATGATGACAAGGCAAGCTTCAGAGAGGTTGTTCAGTCACTTCAGGAGATGTATGGAAAGAGAATCGCTCCGTTCCACCTTCCTATCAGAGAGAACGAACAGTTTGTCGGATATGTAAATGTTATTCAGCAGAAAGCTAAGAGATGGAATGATAAGGGTACAGTGGATAAGTTTGATGTTCCTGATTATTCACAGGAGAATCTTTCTATCTGCCGTGATGCACTTGTTGAGGCGGTTGCCGAGACCAGCGAAGAGTATATGGACAGATTCTTTGAGGGAGATGAATTCTCAGAGGATGAGATAAGAGCTGCGCTCAGAGTTGGTGTACATGACAGTGAGGTTGTTCCTGTGCTTATGGGCTCCAATACACTTGCCAGAGGTATGTACACTCTGATGGCTGATATTATCAAGTATTTCCCAAGTCCTGATATGTGCAAGCTGGCAGGAATCAATACAACCAATAATGAAGTATTTGAAGCAAATTATGACTTCTCAAAGGCTAAGTCAGCTTATATATTTAAGACTATTGCCGATCCATATATTGGTAAGTATTCTCTTATCAAGGTGTGCTCAGGTGTTCTGAAGCCGGATGATACACTTTATAATTATCACAGAGATGCAGAGGAAAAGCTGGGTAAGCTTTATACCATCTGCGGAAATAAGGTTGAGGAGGTCAAGGAGCTTCATGCCGGTGATATAGGAGCTCTTGCAAAGCTTGCTGTCAGCCAGACTACAGATTCCCTTTCTACCAAGAAGACACCGATTACTTATATCAGAACTGCTATTTCCAAGCCGTATGTATATAAGAGATATCAGGCTGTAAAGAAGGGTGAAGAGGATAAGATAGCCCAGTCGCTTGCTAAGATAATGGTTGAAGATCAGACTATAAATGTAGTAAACGACGGCGAAAATGGACAGACACTTATCTATGGTATCAGCGGTACTCATATTGATACAGTTCAGAGTGTTCTTGCTGAAAAATACAAGGTTGAGATAGAGCTTCTTCGCCCGAGAACAGGCTTCAAGGAGACAATCAGAAAGAAGGTTGATACCGAATTCAAGTATAAGAAGCAGACCGGTGGACATGGTCAGTATGGTCATGTAAAGATTACCATGGAACCATCAGGCGATATGGATACACCTTATGTATTTGATCAGATCGTTGTAGGTGGAGCTGTTCCGAAGAATTACTTCCCGGCAGTTGAAAAGGGTATCGCAGAGTCTGTAAAGAGCGGACCTCTGGCTAAGTATCCGGTTACAGGAGTTAAGGTTGTTCTCTATGATGGAAGCTACCATCCTGTAGATTCTTCAGAGCTTGCATTTAAGGTCGCTACAGAGCAGGCGTTCAAGAAGGGCTTTATGGAAGCAAGTCCTGTACTGCTGGAACCGATTGCTTCCTTTAAGGTTGTAGTTCCGAATGATTTTACCGGTGATGTAATGGGTGATCTTAATAAGCGCAGGGGAAGAATACTTGGTATGAATCCTCTTGATGACGGCTATCAGGAGATACTTGCTGAAGTTCCTTATATTGAGCTGTTTGAGTATGATACAAAGCTTTATTCCATGACAAAGGGAAGTGGTGTATTCTCGTATGAATTTGCAAGATATGAGCAGGCACCTGATGATGTGGCGAAGAAGGAAGTTGAAGCTGCAAAGGCTGAATAGTTAAAGTGGTTTAGTTTATTTAATATGTCAAAACAGTCGATTGGCTGTTTTGACATATTTATTTATAATTTATTCATCGAAGGTGGGTATGAAACTTATAAACGAGGTGAAGCTGGATAAGCCCTATATATCTGTGGATGGTTCCTTTGGCGGGAATCAGGGCTGGTTTGCTGATATTGAAAAAAAGAATAAGGGCAGAACACTTAAAGGCTGGGGCTGCGGACTGATTGCTGCATCTGATGTTATCAGCTTTATCCTGTCCGGTTCCTTCAGTGAACCTGAAAGCGGCAAGAAGGCTGATAAACGGAAAAGTATGAACAGCCCTTTACGTAAGCCGGAAAAAAATGAAGCTGCTCCTCATGTGCCGGCGCCAGGTAATTCATATACAAAGGATGAATATATGAATTATGTGCTGGGACTTGAGAAAACATTTTTTCATATACTTCCGAAGCTTGGAATATCCGGCATCCTGCTCTCCCTGGGGATGAATATATACTTTCTGATCAACGGGAGAAAGATACATAAAGCTACCGGTCACAGGTATATGGCACACTGGTTTGTGCGCCCCGGCAGGCTGCTGACCAGCATACAGGAAATGCTTGGAAACGGGATACCGGTAATTATAGCCATAGGCCCCGGATTTCTGAGGAAGGATAAGGTGGTATTCTATGACAGGAAGGAAGAAGGCGGAGGGCTGCATTTTAAGCCTGTTACAAAAACCAAGGATCATTATGTGACGGTAACAGGTCTAATAGAGGCTGAGGGGAGAACCCTGCTTGAGATTTCCTCCTGGGGGAAAAGATATTACATGGACTACGATGAGTACATGAATTATGTCAGAAAAAATGATAATTTTTATTTCAGTAATATTCTATATATAAAGAGATGGTGACTATGGTAAGACAGCATATGCTTATATCCGGTGATGTTCAGGGAGTAGGCTTCAGATATCGTGCCAACTACGCTGCCCGTGCTCTGGGACTTACGGGTTATGTAAGAAATCTGTATGATGGCAGAGTGGAGCTTGAGGTTCAGGGAGACCGGGATTCTATATCCCGTTTTCTGGGAGAGATTGATGCCGGAAGCTTCATACATATAGATGATATAGAGAAGAAGGAACTTCCGGTGCAGGAGGATGAGAGAAGCTTTAAGGTTCTGCATACGGGTGGTTATTAAAGGTATCCCGGAGATTAAATCATTCTTTTAATTTCAGGACTTAGATGATACAATATATTCATGGCGATTAATTATATAAGGAGGTTCAACGAATGAGAGTATTTAAGTGTGTAAAATGTAACAATATGATTTCTTATCTGAATAAGGATAAGTGTGATGTTAAATGCTGCGGTGAAACTATGGTTGAGCTTATTGCCAATACATCTGACGGCGCCGGTGAGAAGCATGTGCCGGTTGTTACTGTAGAGGGTAATACAGTTACCGTTGCTGTTGGTGAGGTAGAGCATCCAATGCTTGATAATCATTTCATTCAGTGGGTTGCTATTGAGACTGAGCAGGGAAGACAGAGAAAGGTTCTTGAGCCGGGTGCAAAGCCGGTAGCTACATTTGCTCTTGTTGATGGAGACAAGGTAAAGGAAGCTTATGAGTATTGCAATCTTCATGGACTGTGGAAGACTGAGGTATAGGCAGAGCCTGTCTGTTAAACAGCATTATAATATTGATCGGGATATATTAGGGGTGTCAAATTCATTTGGCACCTTTAATATTCTGTAGCTGGTGAATAAAATGAGTAATAATGATATGAAATCTGATATAGATCAGGTTACAGGAAGAATAGAAGCTATAGATGTCGCAAAGGGGATAGCCATATGTGCAATCGTGCTGGGACATGTATCCAAAGGTCTTTTGTGGGATACAACACTGATATTTGCCACGGCTGCATTTTTTTTACTTTCCGGACTTACCTTTAATATGGACAGGAAGCAGAAGAATGGGCTTCTATGGAAAACAGATACGCATTTCGGAGATATACTGAAAAAATTATTCAAGCGCCTTCTGGTTCCCTATATCCTGTGGGGGATCATTAGTATAGCTGTCTATATTGCCTATAATGTATGGGTGGTCGGAAATATGGAACCCCGCGGTATTCCAAAGGCTCTTCTGGATAATCTGCTGGGACTGATATATGCTAATAGCGGCAGGGAGCACTTTGAATGGAACAGACCGCTCTGGTTTCTGCCCTGCCTGTTTGTGGTAGAGATAGTGGCCTATGCTTTTCTTAAAATATCCGAGAAGAAAAACTGGTTCCAGATAATTGTGGCGGTGCTGCTGATGCTGGGAGGTCTTGGATGGATGTACAATCTGGATAAGGCCGGATCGGGAGCTTATATATGGCCCTTTGAAGCGGAGACAGCTCTCGCAATGCTATTTTTCTTTATGTTTGGTCTGATATTCAGAAAGATACTGATTAAAGTTTTTCTGCTCTATATTCCGGTAGTACTACGTATTGCGATGATTATTCTTGGTGCTATAATGATAGCTATAATAATGATAATGGTTATCCAGCGTGGAGGAGCAGATACCAGAACCGATCTTTACCGTGGAATGCAGTATTATCTTCTGGGGGCAGGACTTGGGATAACAGCAACATTTTTCTTCTCCTGTGCGCTAAGGGGAACCTATGTTGGAGATAAGCTTTCCTATGTTGGAAAAAGAACTATGGGGATACTGGTACTTCACAAATTTCCGGTAATGTTTGGAAAATATATGCTTGGGATAGTTCCGGCAGCTCTTGGAATTGCGGTAAAACAGGAAGGGGTTCCCTTTGAACTTATATTTGCCCTGATCGTAATGCTTATTACACTGCTGGTTGAGTGGATTATAACATACTTTGTTCCCAGCGCTTTCGGGAGTAAATGATTACAGGACTAATATACTGAATACTGTTCTGTCGGGAGACAGAGTTAAAATATAGATAAATCATTGTAGTAGAGAGGAAAAAGATATGAATATCCGGGGACTTGGAGAGATTACTCAGATGCCGTCCGAAATAATAGATAATATAAAAGAAAAGAAATGGTATAAGCATCTTGCAACCATCAATGAGCATAAGCTTCTTGTGGGTAAGAACTGCTTCAGATGCGGACTGTATCTTCAGGGGATTCTGCATGATCTTTCAAAGTACTCCTGGACAGAGTTTTCGGTTGGTGCTAAGTATTATCAGGGAAACAGAAGTCCGAATGAGGCTGAAAGAGAGGAGAAGGGCTATACCAGCTCCTGGCTGCATCATAAGGGCAGGAACAAGCATCATCTGGAATACTGGCTGGATTATGACCTGGAGAAGAGGGATGGTTCGGTAACGGGCATGAAGATGCCGGATAATTATATAGTAGAGATGTTCTGTGACAGAGTTGCGGCAAGTAAGATATATCACAAGGAGGATTATACAGACAGCTCTGCCCTGAATTATTATCTTAACGGAAAGAGTAAGAATATACTTCATCCATATACAAAGAAGCGTCTGGAGAAGCTGCTTTATCTTCTTGCAGAAGAAGGGGAGGATGCAGCTTTTGACTATGCAAGGCGCTATGTGAAGGGATATCGCAGATATCTTAAGAGGAAGAAGTATAAAGCAAGACTTAACAAAAAAATGGAGAAGAAGCTGGACAGAAAGATAGCTTCTTTGAAAGAAAAGCAGACCAGAAAGCTCGAAGAGGGTATATCTGATCTAAGATCCAGAGAGGAACAGAGGGTTGTCTCCAGATATTCCCGCCTGCTGGAGAGAGACAAAAGAAAGAACAGGAATAATAAATAATAAGTTACTGAGGTAAATAAATGGCATTTACACATTTACACGTGCATACAGTATATAGTCTGCTGGACGGCTTTGCCCGTATTCCGGATCTGGTTTCCAGAGCAAAGGAGCTGGGAATGGACAGTCTTGCAATCACGGATCATGGCGTCATGTATGGCGTTATTGATTTTTATAAGGAATGTAAGGCACAGGGAATAAAGCCTATTATCGGCTGTGAGGTTTATGTGGCTCCCAATTCCCGTCTGGACAGAGAGGTGGGCGTTAATGATGAAAGATATTATCATCTGATCCTTCTGGCGGAAAATGATCTGGGCTATAAGAATCTTACCAAGATAGTATCTCAGGGGTTTATAGATGGCTATTATTATAAGCCGCGTGTGGACAGAGAGATACTTAAGAAGTACCATGAGGGCATCATATGTCTCTCTGCATGTCTTCAGGGAGAGGTTGCATTTTACCTGAGAAGACGCCTTTATCACGAAGCCAAGAAGGCGGCTCTGGATCATCTTGAGATATTCGGACCGGGAAACTATTTTCTGGAGATGCAGAATCACGGCCTGCCGGAGGATGTGATAGTTAATACTGATCTCATGAGGATGTCTCAGGAAACCGGTATCCCGTTAGTTGTCACAAATGATTCGCATTACGTTAGAAAAGAGGACTGGGAGGCGCATGACATACTTATCTGCATGCAGACCAACCAGAAGGTAAATGATCCTGACCGGACCATGAGATATGCAGAGGGTGAATATTATCTGAGGTCTGAGGAGGAGATGGCGGAGCTTTTCCCTTATGCCAGAGAGGCTCTTGAGAATACACATAAGATTGCCGAGAGATGTAATGTAGAGATTGTATTTGGTGAGCAGAAGCTGCCTAAGTATGATGTCCCTGAAGAATATGGGGATGATGCATTTGCATATCTCAGGTTTCTCTGTGAGGAGGGGCTGAAGGAAAGATATGAGGATATAACCAAAGAACTGAGAGACAGACTTGAATACGAGCTTGGTACTATCAGAGATATGGGATTTGTGGATTACTTTCTTATAGTATGGGACTATGTTAAGTATGCCAAGGAGCACGGTATCGGAGTTGGCCCGGGAAGAGGCTCGGCGGCAGGAAGTATCGTCTCCTACTGCCTGAAGATTACCAATATAGATCCCATTAAGTATAATCTTATTTTTGAGAGATTTCTGAATCCCGAAAGAGTAAGTATGCCTGATATAGATATAGACTTTGCTCCTGAGAGAAGACAGGATATGATAGCCTATGTGTCTGAAAAGTACGGACCGGAGAAGGTTGTTCAGATTATAACCTTCGGTACTCTTGCGGCAAAGAATGCTATCAGAAATGTCGGACGAGTTCTGGATGTCAGCAGGAGCGTGGTAGATCAGGTGGCAAAGGCTATTCCGGGCGGAGGGACACCGGTGCCTCTTGCGGTTGCCATGAAGGAAAGTCCTGATTTTATAAAGTATTATAATGGAAGCTCGGAAGTTAAATATATGGTCGATATGGCAATGAAGCTGGAAGGCGTGCTCAGTCATCCGGGTAAACATGCCGCCGGGGTTGTTATAGGCAGGGAGCCGATAGTTGAATATGTTCCGCTATGCAGAAACGGAAGCGATGCGCCTATATCGACACAGTTTGAAAAGGATACTCTGGAAAAGCTGGGACTTCTCAAGATGGATTTCCTGGGACTGAGGAATCTGACGGTTATTCTGGATGCGCTTGAGAATATCAGGGAAAGGACAGGAGAGGTTATCGATATAGATAACATTTCCCTGGCAGATCCGAAGGTGTATGAGCTTATATCCTCCGGTGACTGTGCCGGCGTGTTCCAGCTTGAGAGCAGCGGCATGCAGAGCTTCATGAAGGAGCTTAGCCCGAAAACGCTTGAAGAGCTGATAGCCGGAATCTCGCTGTATCGTCCCGGACCGATGGACTTTATACCGCAGTATCTGAAGGGTAAGAATGCCGGAGAGATTCACTATGATACGCCTGAGCTGGAGCCTATCCTGAGTACAACCTATGGATGCATGGTTTATCAGGAACAGGTTATGCAGATAGTTATGTCTCTGGCAGGGTACTCCATGGGCAAGTCGGATGAGGTGCGCCGTGCCATGTCCAAGAAGAAGGCTGATGTAATGGCAAAGGAGAGAGAGTTCTTCGTATATGGAAATGAAGCTATAGGTGTGCCGGGCTGTATCAAGAATGGTATCGATGAGAAGATAGCAAATAAAATATTTGATGAGATGACGGACTTCGCCAGCTATGCATTTAACCGTTCACATGCTGCGGCTTATGGAGTGGTTACATATCAGACAGCATATCTGAAGCGCTATTATCCGCTGGACTATATGGCAGCGCTGCTTACATCGGTGAGAGATAATGCTCCGAAGCTGAGAACCTATATCGAGGCTGTAAGACGTATGGGGATTAAGATCCTTCCGCCGGATGTCAATAGAAGTCTGGGTAAGTTTACGGTAGATGGGGAGTGCATAAGATATGGACTTTCAGCCATCAAATCCATAGGTGACAGTGTGGTTGATGCTATTATTCAGGAGAGAAATCAGGGAGGACCGTATCTTGATCTTCAGGATTTCTGTATGCGTCTATCCAGCAAGGAAAGCAACAAGAGGGTTATAGAAGGGCTTATAATGACCGGTGCGTATGACTGCTTCGGAGTGAACCGTAAGCAGATGAGTGTTGCTTATCCGGATATTGCCAATGCCGTTGCGGCAGAAAAAAAGAAGAATGCCACAGGACAGATGTCTCTTCTGGACTTTATGTCGGAGGGAGAAACTGAGAATGCTGAGACGAGTAAATTCAAGGTCAAATATCCCGATATGCCCGAATTCTCCAAGGATATCATTCTAAGTGGAGAGAAAAAGATGCTTGGTCTGTATATCAGCGGACATCCACTGGATGAATATAGGGATCTGCTGGAGGAAAAGACCGATATCAGGACTGTTGATTTTGAGATAGAAGAAGAAACCGGTATGACTCAGGCTGAGGATGGCAAAAACTATGTTCTGGGAGGTATGATAGAAAGCGTCACCAGACGTATAACCCGTAACGGAGAGAATATGGCTAACCTTAGAGTGGAGGATCTGTATGGAACGGTAGAGGTTCTGGTATTTCCAAAAACCTATGAGCAGTACAGGGATATAATAGAAGAAAATGCTGCGGTTATTATAAGAGGCAGGGCATCGATTAATGATACAGAGAGCAAGCTTATGGCATCTGAGATAATTCCTATGTCTAAGATGGCTATGGATATGGATGCTGAGAAAACTCAGCTCTGGGTGCTCTTTGATAATATGGAGGCTCTAAAGAAGCATCAGCAGGAATTCTACTCACTCCTTAAAGATAAGGTGGGAATGAGTCCGGTTTATGTTCAGCTTTCTGAAGAGAAAAAGGCTGTCCGTATGAATACAAGAGTTGATCTTTCCAAAGGAGTGGAAAGTGTTCTGAAGCTGGAATATGGACAGGACAGGGTTATGGTAGTAAAGAAAAAATAGTGTTATGGCTTATGTGCTTGCAGTAAGAGAGTACTAAAGAATATGGATAGTGTAAGAGGTATGTTTTATAAGGACAGATAAGAGGTTAAAAGTATGGAGAAAATATTATCGCCCGGTAATGAACGTATTAAGCATATAGCGAAGATGCTGAGCACTGCCAAGGAAAGAAAATATTCCGGCAAATATATGTCGGAAGGTCTTCGTATGGTCAGGGAGGTTCCGGCAGAGGATCTGGATCAGCTTTTCATGACACAGGAGTTCTTTGAAAAACATGTGTCAGAGGACGAGAGACTGATGAGGCTTGTGAATATTTCCAATGACCGTAATGACTGTTTTATAGTTTCCGATGCAGTTCTTCGTAAGCTGGCTGATACTGAGAATCCTCAGGGTATAGTTGCTACGGTCAACATGAAGACCTATGAACTGGATGATCTTCTAGGAGATGCATCAGAGATTCCGCTTATAATGGTTATAGAAAGAATGCAGGATCCCGGAAATATGGGAACTATCATCAGGACTGCCGAGGGAGCGGGGGCTACCGGAATCCTGGTGAGCTATGATTCGGTTGATGTATATAGTCCCAAGGTAGTCAGAGCGTCCATGGGTTCCATATTCAGAAAGCATATAGTGGTAACGGTTGATCTTCTTGGAGATATAAGGAGACTTAAGGAAAAGAAGATCAGGGTATATGGTATGCATCTGAACGGTTCATCTATATATGAGACAAAACTGACAGGTCCCTCTGCGTTTCTTATAGGAAATGAAGGTGCCGGTCTTACAAAGGAGATCAGTGCGGAAGCAGACAAGCTGCTGCGTATTCCGATGATGGGAGAGGTGGAAAGTCTGAATGCCGGAACTTCGGCGACCATCATATCCTACGAAGCTCTGAGACAGAGAATAAAAGCAGGTGAAGATATCCTCTTTGGAGGATTCTGACATTTTTATGAACAATGATTAGAATTTAGTAGTAAAGGTTAAGTTGTTCTAACTCTATGTTATCCTGTATAATGTTTCTATCTGATTTAAATAACTTAAGGAGGTCAAAACCCATGGGAAAGTTAAGTCCCGCCGCAGAGGCACAAATTAAGGAAATCTGCGCCAGACATAAGGATGAGAGAACTCCCCTTATGATGATCCTCAGTGATATCCAGAACGAGTATGGTTACATTCCGCTTGATGTTCAGGAACTTGTATCAGCTGAGACAGGCATTTCTGTTGCAGAAATCTACGGAGTAGTAACATTTTATTCATTTTTCTCTCTTACACCAAAGGGGAAATATGTTATCGGCTGTTGCTTAGGTACAGCCTGCTATGTAAAGGGTGCTCAGAATGTTATTGATAAGTTCTCAGAGCTCCTGAAGATAGCTCCCGGTGAGACATCTGAAGATGGTCTTTTCACACTTGATGCTCTTAGATGTATCGGAGCTTGTGGTATAGCTCCTGCAGTTTCAATCAATGGAAAGGTATTTCCAAAGGTTGAGGTAGGACAGGTTCAGAAGATTATCGATGATTATAAAGCTGAAGCAGGCGCTTAGAGAAGGAGGGTATGAGATATGATAGATAATGTTCAGGCTTTTGATGATTGCTCATCCACTTGTACCAAGTGTCTGGATGACAAGCTTGCCGGAGCAGATGGTAAGAGACATATAGTTCTTTGTGGTGGTACAGGATGTCTTTCCAGTAACTCCATGGAGATAAAGGAAAAGTTTGAGAAGGTTCTTGAAGAGAAGGGACTTACAGACAAGGCTACAGTTAATATCGTAGGTTGTTTCGGTTTCTGTTCACAGGGACCTTTCGTAAAGATTTATCCTGAAGATACACTTTATCGTATGGTTTCCATCGACGATGTTGAGGAGATCATTGAAAAGGATATAATTGGTGGCGAGATCGTAGAGAGACTTCTCTATGTTGACCCTGTTTCAGGAGAAAAGGTTGCTAAGCAGGATGAGATTAACTTCTACAAGAAGCAGAGACGTGTTGCTCTTCACGGTTGTGGAGTTATCAATCCTGAGGATATTAATGAAGCTCTCGGTATGGGCGCTTTCCAGGGTATCAAGAAGGCTCTGTCTATGACTCAGCAGGAAGTTATCGATGAAGTACTTGCTTCAGGACTTCGTGGTCGTGGCGGCGGCGGATTCCCTACAGGAAGAAAGTGGCAGTTCGCATACAATGTACAGGCTGATCAGAAGTATGTTGTATGTAACGGTGATGAGGGTGATCCAGGTGCGTTCATGGATCGATCCATCCTTGAAGGTAATCCTCTCGGAGTTATCGAGGGTATGATGATTGCTGGTTACGCTTTCGGTGCTTCAGAAGGTTACTTCTATGTACGTGCTGAGTATCCTATCGCTGTTAATCGTTTAAAGCTTGCTATCAAGCAGGCAAGAGAGATGGGCTTCTTAGGAAAGAACATCTTTGGTACAGATTTCTCATTTGACTGCCATATCAGACTTGGTGCTGGTGCTTTCGTATGTGGTGAGGAGACAGCTCTTCTTAACTCTATCGAAGGTAAGCGTGGTATGCCTAGACCTCGTCCACCATTCCCTGCAATCAAGGGACTTTGGGAGAAGCCTACCTGCGTTAATAACGTAGAGACACTTGCTTGTGTACCTTTCATTCTTCGTGAAGGAGCTGCTGAGTTCGCTTCTGTTGGTACAGAGAAGTCTAAGGGAACCAAGGTATTCGCTCTTGGTGGTAAGGTCAATAACGTTGGTCTTGTTGAGATCCCTATGGGTACAACTCTTAGAGAGCTCATTTACGATATCGGTGGTGGTATCCCTAATGGCAAGAAGTTCAAGGCTATCCAGACAGGTGGTCCTTCAGGCGGATGTCTGACAGAAGAGTTCCTTGATGAGCCTATCGATTTCGATAACCTCGTTCAGAAGGGTTCTATGATGGGTTCCGGTGGAGCTATCGTTATGGATGAAGATAACTGTATGGTTGACGTTGCTAAGTTCTACATGGAGTTCATCTGTGATGAGTCTTGTGGTAAGTGTTCACCATGCCGTATCGGTACAAAGAGAATCCTCGAGATCCTTACAAAGATCACAGAGGGCAAGGGTACTATGGAAGACCTTGATACACTTGAAGAGCTGAGCAAGACTATCCAGTCTAACTCACTTTGTGCTCTTGGTCAGACAGCTTCTAACCCTGTTAATTCAACACTTAAGCATTTCCGTGATGAGTACATCGCTCATATCGTTGACAAGAAGTGTCCTGCTCATGTATGTAAGAGCCTTATGCAGTACAAGATTGATAAGGATAAGTGTATCGGTTGTGGTCTCTGTGCTCGTAACTGTCCTGCAAGCTGTATCACAAAGACAGATTATATTGCAGAAGGTCACAAGCTTCCTTCAATGGAAATCGATCCTGAGAAGTGCGTAAAGTGCGGACTTTGTATGAGCAACTGTAAATTTGCAGCTATTTCAAAGAATTAAGGAGGTTACTAACTATGGCGATGATAAATATTAAAATAGAAGGCATCTCCTATCAGGTAGAGGAAGGTTTAACTATCCTCGAGGCTGCTAAGAAGTGCGGTTATGAGATTCCTTCACTTTGTGCATTTAATCATGGTGAGTGTAATCAGGGTTCCTGCCGTGTTTGTCTCGTTGAGGCAACAGGTGCAAGAGGTCTTGTAGCATCATGTGTATATCCTGTAGCTGAAGGTATGGAGATTACTATTTCTTCACCTAAGGCAACAGCAGCAAGAAGACAGAGCGTTGAGCTCCTTCTTTCAAATCATAATAAGAACTGCCAGCAGTGTGATAAGAATGGTAAGTGTGAGCTCCTCAATGTTGCTTACCTTACAGGTGCAAGAGAGGGTGCTTTCGAAGGCGTTCACTCAGAGACTCATTATGATGAGCTTGCTCCTGGACTCATAAGAGATACATCAAAGTGTATCCTTTGCGGAAGATGTATCGAGAGATGTAAGAATGCTCATGGTCTTGGAATCCTTGGTTTCGAGAACAGAGGTTTCAATACATTTGTATCACCTGCAGAGAACAGATCATTTGCAGATTCTCCATGTATCCAGTGTGGACAGTGCGTAAATGTATGTCCTACAGGAGCTCTTATGGAGCATTCAGAGATAGATAAGATTGATGCTGCATTTGCAGCAGGTAAGGTTGTTATAGCACAGGCTGCTCCTGCAGTAAGAGCTGCTCTTGGTGAGGAGTTCGGATATCCTATCGGAACACCTGTTACAGGTAAGATGGCTGCTGCTATGAGAAGACTTGGCTTCAAGAGAGTTTATGATGTAAACTTTGGTGCTGACCTTACTATCATGGAAGAAGGAACAGAGCTTCTTGGAAGACTTCAGAATGGTGGAACACTTCCTATGATCACATCATGCTCACCGGGTTGGGTTAACTATGCTGAGTATAATTATGGAGATCTTCTTCCACATCTTTCATCATGTAAGTCACCTCATCAGATGCAGGGAGCTATCATCAAGTCCTACTGGGCTGAGCAGAATGGCGTTGCACCTGAAGATATATTTGTTGTATCAGTTATGCCTTGTACTGCTAAGAAGTTCGAGAAGGATCGTGATCAGTTAAAGGTTAATGGTCTTAACGATGTAGATGCTGTTATTACAACAAGAGAGCTTGCTCGTATGATCAAGAGATCCGGTATCCTCTTTGACAGACTTCCGGATGAAGACTGGGATCAGGATATCATGGGCGATTACACAGGTGCCGGAGTTATCTTCGGTGTTACCGGTGGTGTTATGGAGGCTGCACTTCGTACAGTTTACTTCAAGCTTACAGGTAAGGAATCAGAGCCTATTGAGTTTACAGCAGTTCGTGGTCATGATGCAGGTATCAGAGAAGCTTCTATCGATATCAATGGAACAACTGTTAATGTAGCTATCGCTTCAGGTATGAAGTCAGCTAAGGTTCTCCTTGATGAGATCAGAGAAGGCAAGTCAAAGTATCAGTTCATAGAGATCATGGGATGTCCTGGTGGATGTATCAACGGTGGTGGTCAGCCTTACGTTCGTGAGTGCTTCCTGCCTCATGAGTCAGATGACATCATGGATACATACAAGGAGAAGAGAGCACAGGCTCTTTACTCAGAGGATGAGAGACAGACACTTCGTCAGTCACATAATAATCCTCAGATCATTGAGCTCTATGATAAGTTCCTTGAAGAGCCTAACAGCCATAAGGCACATGAGCTTCTTCATACAACTTATGCAGCAAGAGTTGGCTTCAATGATGTTCAGTAATAATTATTAAGCTTATAAAAGTGTCAGGGATAATCCCCTGGCACTTTTTAATATTGATAAAATCATTCTGGCGATATATATAACGTTAATCAGTGCAAGCGGATTCAAACAAAATAAATATTCCGGAATTATTCAAAATGTTATTTCCGGAGAGGAGTTGTTTGTATAATTGTTGCTTTTTGTTATCCTTTATATGATATGATTCAGAAAAAACAGGAGCAATAAGTTTTGCGGACCATTTACTTTGTGGAATCAGGAAACTTCGCGATATATAGATGACAGCATCAATTATTTGGAAAAAAGGATGTGCAAGCCGGCATCGGACTATTACCTTGCTGACAATACTCAGTCAAAATACGTTTTTGTTAATTCTGTTTTTGGAACGGAAACTACCCCAATTGCCTTGAATTTAACTTGTTATGTCAGTGCGAAGAAAAGCTTTTTTGGTCTCGCCTCCAAGGGAGAGCTGTTCAAATATACTACAGTAAAAGCTATCCCGAATAAGGGTAAGAACCTCAAAGTTGAGTGTAAGACCATAACCAAGGTACTGGCTGCATATTCGCTTAAGAAGCTTGGTAAAAAATTCTCTATCAAGGATATTCGTAGAGATAGGCGATCTTGTTGGATATTTGTGGTTGACATACCATGGGGCAGGTGTTACACTCCCTATTAGTGTAGAGGATGCGGTGATTATTAGTAGCATATTGGATGAGACCGAATCATGTGAAGATATGTGAAAGGGAAAACCGCCGAAGACGTATGAGGTTCGGTAGTCATACGATCTGGGACCTGAATTAACAGTTTGGGGACTGTCATCCTACGAAAAGGATGGAGTGCTACGGTGTCGAAGGATATTTCGCTTGGCTTTTCTGATGATTATATATCAGAGATATTTATGATTATTCAGAAAGCAAATACAACGAAGAAACATTCTAATGAGCCGAACTCCGTTTAGGCTCATTTTTCTTGTTTAATAATAATTCAAGGGAGGATTGAAACATGTCGATTTTTACAGGTTCAGGTGTTGCTCTTGTTACACCATTTAATGAGGATTATACGATTGATTATGGAAAGCTTAGAGATCTGGTTGATTACCATGTAGAGCATAAAACAGATGCAATAATAGTATGTGGTACTTCAGGTGAATCTGCTACCATGACTGTAGAGGAGCATGCTGAATGTATAGCAGTTGTAGCTGAGCATGCAGCAGGGCGTATAAAGGTAGTTGCAGGTACCGGTTCAAATGATACAGCAACAGCTATTGAGCTTTCCAGGGAAGCTGAGGAGTGCGGAGTTGATGGCCTTCTTCTGGTTACTCCATACTACAATAAAGCCACTCAGGGTGGACTTATTCAGCATTATGGAAAGGTTGCCGAAGCAGTAAAGACTCCAATGATCCTCTATAATGTTCCCAGCAGAACGGGGGTTAATATCCTGCCTAAGACAGCAGTAACTCTTGCTAAGAAGTATTCCAATATCGTTGCGATCAAGGAAGCATCAGGTAATATCTCACAGGTTGCTGAGCTTGCCGAGCTGATTCAGAAGGAAGGGGTTAATTTTGATATTTATTCCGGAAATGATGATCAGATCGTGCCTATCATGTCACTTGGTGGAATAGGAGTTATCTCAGTTACAGCAAATATCATTCCTGATGATACACATGATCTGTGTGCTAAGTTCCTGGAGGGAGACGTTAAGGGAGCAAGAGAGCTTCAGCTTAAAGCGATAGATCTCTGTAAGGCACTTTTCTCAGAGGTTAACCCTATTCCGGTTAAGAAGGCGAGCCAGTTAATGGGCTTCACAAATGGTGTAGTAAGACTTCCTCTTACTGAGATAGAGCCTGAGCATGCAGCCGGTCTGGAAAAGGCTATGAGAGAATATGGTATAGAGTTTTAAGTATAGAGTCTGAGTCTCGCTGAACAAGGGTTTTCAAAGAAGAACTAGTACAGCGATTGTATGACCTGAGTAATTATTGTTTTAAATAATAAGAGGATATAATATGACAAGAATAATAATGAGTGGCTGCAGCGGACGTATGGGAAAGGTTATATCAGAAATTGTTGCGGCAGATACAGCGGCTGAGATAGTCGCCGGAATAGATATAGTGGATGACGGAAGCCTTGGCTATCCTGTATATACAGATCCATATGATGTTACAGAGGAAGCTGACGTAATAATAGATTTTTCATCTGCAAAGGTAACAGATAAGCTTCTTAAGTTTGCGGCAGATAAAAAGCTTCCGGTAGTTCTTTGTACAACAGGACTCAGTGATGAACAGCTAAAGCTTGTGGATGAGACTGCAAAGGAGATACCGATACTCAGGTCAGCCAATATGAGTCTCGGTATCAATACTATCATTAATCTTCTGAAGACTGCAGCCTCGGTATTCTGTCCCGCAGGCTTTGATGTAGAGATAGTTGAACAGCATCATCATAATAAACTGGATGCTCCTTCCGGTACAGCGCTTGCACTTGCTGATGCGATAAATGAAGCTGCAGGCGGAGAGTATGAATATATCTATGACAGATCCCAGAGGCGTCAGAAGAGAGACGCTAAGGAGCTTGGAATCTCGGCTGTAAGAGCAGGATCTATTCCGGGAACACATGACGTGATATTTGCAGGTCAGGACGAGGTTATAGAGATAAGGCATATAGCCTATTCCAGAAGCATATTTGGAAATGGCGCAGTCAGTGCAGCCAAGTTCCTGGCAGGCAGGGCTCCCGGTATGTACTCAATGGATGATGTGATAAAGGCTGCGCTGTAAATACCATAAACACAGACTGTACAGCAGGGTGTTAACTGTTTGTCCGGTGCATGGTCCGGGCTTATAGAAGAAACAGGAGAATGATATGACAGAGGAACAGATACTTTGCAGTGCATCAAAATATACCCGGAAGTTCTATCTGAATCCCAGATATTCCAATCTTCCTAAGAAGATACAGGATGAACTGAAGGTCGCTCTGGTTATATTTACAGAGGAAATCGGCGGAGTCATATATTTATATTTTGATGATGAGGGTGGACTGTCTATTGCCACCGACTATAATGAAGATGATTATCTTTATGATGAGATAGGAAGCGGGCTTAAGGTGAATCAGCTCAGAAATGAGAAGAGAGAGCTGTTTGAGCAGCTTGAAGAATACTATGAACTGCTTATCATAATGAATGGCGGCGATGCTTAAAATGTGCTGTAATATGTTGAATACACTTGAGAGGAACAGAAAATGTTATTTGCGATAGATGTTGGAAATACAAATATAACCGTAGGACTTTTTGACGGAAAGACGCTTATAAAGCAGTTTCGTATGATAACCAAGACAAACAGAACCTCTGATGAATACGGAGTATTCTTCAGACAGTGGCTTAGTGTGAATCAGATAGAGGATGCTAATATCAAAAATGTTATCATATCCTCAGTTGTTCCCAATATCATGCATTCGCTAACAAGCGGTATCATCAAATATTTTGATACAGTTCCTCTTATAGTAGCTCCGGGAATCAAGTCAGGTATCAGAGTTGCTATTCATAATCCTAAGGAGCTTGGAGCAGACAGACTGGTGGATGCAGTTGCTGCTTATGAGATGTATGGTGGACCGGTTATAGTTGTTGACTTTGGAACTGCCACTACACATGATCTGGTGCTGGCGGATGGTACATTTTCCGCAGGGGTTACATCCCCCGGAATCAGGCTTTCGGCTAACGCTCTCTGGACCGGAACTGCAAAGCTTCCGGAGGTTGAGATATGCAAGGTGGATACGGTTCTTGGAAAGGATACCGTTTCAAGTATGCAGGCCGGTATATATTATGGATATATTGGGCAGACTGAGTATATTATCAATCAGATAAAGAAGGAGTCCGGACTGGATAATATACTGGTTGTAGCAACCGGTGGACTTGGCAAGCTTATTTACGAGGCGACAAGTGCGATAGATATATATGATCCGGAGCTTACACTTCATGGACTTAGAATATTACATGATAAGCAGAAATAACGTCGTGGCATGATACGGCTGTTTCCGGAAAGCCTCATATGTCGGAAGTGACGGGTATGCTGTGGCAGGTTACCGATTCCGGAGGTTTAATTCCGGAGTGTAACTGCTGATATGAGAAAGAGCATGAATGTAGAAGAAATGTTTATAAATAAGATAATACTTGGACCAATGGCAGGCGTGACAGACCTGCCTTTTCGCGTTTTGTGTAAGGAGCAGGGAGCTGACCTGATGGTAACGGAAATGGTATCGGCAAAGGGGCTTTTTTACGGCAGTCCCAAGACTGAGATACTTCTTCAGACCTGTCCCGAAGAAAAGCCGGTGGGGCTTCAGCTCTTTGGAAGTGATCCCGATATAATGGCAGGCGAAGCCGCAAAGCTTATGGACAGGGGATATGATTTTATCGATATAAATATGGGCTGTCCTGTACCTAAGATCGTAAATAATGGAGAGGGTTCGGCGCTTATGAAGAACCCTGAGCTTGTACGGAAGATAGTCAGTGCTATTGTAGAAGCTGTAAATGTTCCTGTAACGGTGAAGATAAGGTCCGGTTTTTCCGATGAGGAAATAAATGCTCCGGAGGTTGCAATGGCGGCTGAGGCAGGGGGAGCTTCGGCGGTTACGGTACATGCAAGAACCAGACAGCAATACTACTCCGGAAAAGCTGACTGGTCGGTCATAAAAAAAGTAAAGGAAAGTGTCAGCATACCGGTTATAGGAAATGGTGATATCAGGAGCTTCGAGGATGTTCTAAGAATGAAGGAAGAAACCGGCTGCGACAGCTTTATGGTAGCAAGGGCTGCGAAGGGGAATCCCTGGATATTTCGGGAGATTAAGGCAGGAATCACAGGAGGACGTAAGGCGGTTCCTCCAAGACCGGAGAGGCATGAAATCAGGGATATGCTTCTCAGACATATAGATCTGATGCTGCGGATGAAGGGAGAGTACATCGGAGTCCGCGAGATGAGAAAGCATGTAGCCTGGTACACTGAAGGAATGTATAATTCAGCCAGACTCAGACAAAGGGTATGTAGTATCGAGTCGGCAGATGAACTGATAGATGAGATATATAAAACACTTAGTTGATTAGTGAAAGGGTTAGGGTTATGAGTTTATTTAGAGAAAAGCTGTTTACGGAAAAGAAAAAGAGGGTAGGAAAGAAAGCTCTGTCACTTTTGGTGGCAGCAGGAATGCTTCTGGCGTCCGCAGGTTCAGGATACGTGAATGCTGCCGAGACCAGTGATTACGCTATGTCAAGACTGATAGGCGGTAACACTGCTCATATTGGCGAAAATATTCATCCTGTAGAGGGCATAAACATCGGTTCTACGATTAAAAAAACTGTTCCCAAGACAGAAAATACACTTATGATCTATATGGTTGGTTCCAATCTTGAAAGTGAGGCCGGAGCGGCATCTCTCGATCTTGCAGAAATGCTGCAAAGTGGTTATGACAGAGATGATACTAATGTTGTCATATTTACAGGTGGCTGCAGTCAGTGGAAGATAGATATATCCAGTGATAAGAACTATATCATGCGTCTGGCAGAGGGTGAAGGTGTCTATATGGACGGAGAGACGGAGGAACTGTGTAACATGGGCGAGCCCTCGACTCTTGTGGGATTCCTGGACTTCTGTAAGGAAAACTATGACTCCGATAACTACAGCCTCATCTTCTGGAATCATGGCGCCGGACCTGTTTATGGATACGGAGCTGACGAGGTGTACTCCAATGACCTTCTTACCTATGAAGAAATGAAGGATGCGATGGCATCAGCAGCATTTGGAGAAAAGGCATACAGCTTCATCGGATTTGATGCCTGCCTTATGGCTTCCATTGAATATGCGGCTCTTTTCAGACCATATACTAATTATCTTATCGCCTCTCAGGAGGTTGAGCCCGGAATGGGCTGGGATTATTCCTTCCTGGGGGATATCAAGAGTCTTGAGGATGGAGAAGCTGTTGGAAAGAGCATTATAGATGCTTATAAGAGCTTTTATGAGAAGTATGCAACTATGCTGTCCAATCCTTTATATACACTTTCCTGTCTGGATCTGAAAAAGCTGGACGGTGTTATTAAAGCTGCCGATGAGCTTTTCGGTGATATGTATAATGAACTTGGAAATGATAAATATAATGATATTGTAAGAGCGAGAGACTCGGTGCTTAATCTTGGAGCGGCAGCTTATGGCTCAAAGGGTGACAGCCTTGATCAGATAGATATGGGTTCCCTGGCAGGCTGTTTTCAGGATCTATGCGGATCCTCCAGTGATAAGCTGGAAAAGGCACTGGAGGAACTGGTTGTATATCAGAATTCAAATGTAGATGGTACATCGGGAGTTTCAATCTATCTGCCTTATGATAATAAGGTTTTTTATGAATACTATGGAGAACCTGTAATAGAGGAAATAGGTATATCCGAAAACTATAACAAGTTTGTGGATGCTTTTTCCTATGCATGGGATGTGGATGGCCAGAACCTGTCGGAGGTATTTGATTTCAGTCAGAATAATGAGGATGTAACAACCGAGACAACGACAGAAGCAACAACAGAAGCGACAACAGAAGCAACGACCGAGGCGACAACAGAAGCGACAACAGAAGCAACGACCGAGGCGACAACAGAAGCAACAACAGAGGCGACAACAGAAGCGACGACAGAGGCTACGACAGAAGCAACAACTGAGAAGCCTGAAGAAGCTACAGGGACAGATGCTACGGGAACTGATGCAACCGAGGCGCCGACCGAAGCACCTACCGAAGCTCCGACCGAAGAACCGGTAACAGAAGAACCGGCTCAGCCTGCCCCGGTTCAGATTGATCACTCGGGAGTGGCATTTTCCTTTGATTTCATAAACTTCACACTGACACCTGAGCAGCTTTATAATACTGCTTCTGTACAGTATAACATTTTGTACAGAAACGAGAATTCAAGCTATTATGATGCATTTGCTCCTATTCTCTGGAATGTGCGTATAGAACCGGATAAGGATGGCCGCGTGGAAGTTCCTATGAATCCCAAAGTTTTCGTTGCAAAGACACTTGGGGGCGAGACTATCTGGCCGTTTAAGCAGATTACAAAGCGGGGACGAAAAGCGGAGTACCAGTCTATCGGGCAGTATCTGATAAGCTCGATGATAGATTTCCCGGATTGTACTACTGAAGATGTTGTAGTTAATCTTTCCGTGAATGGTAATGAAGAGCCAAAGATAATCGGTTTTGATGCTCCGTCAGCAACAGAAATAGCCGGAAAGACTACTATAGATGCATCTGAGTGGGGATACATGGGATATTACAGTCCTACTTTTCTTCCTACCAGAGATGAAAATGGAAACATGCTTCCGTTTACAGAGTGGGACAGAGATGGCGGTATCTATATGAGCTATACAGAGCTGGGAGACAGCTTTTCTATTACGACCAGAAGATTATCTGAGCTGGAGGGTGAATTTGTCTGTCAGATCGTTATAAAGGATGTGGCAGGAAATGAATATGCTTCAAACTATGTGGATATAACCAGAAAGCCGAGACTGAACTCTAGCATCGATACGGACAGTGGAAGGTTTGACTTCACTACTTATCTGGATCATTCGGTGCTCAAGGGCTATGAAGGAACTGATGATGTTATAGAGGTTCCTGATACTGTTGAAGGTGTAAAGGTTACGGAAATAGGCGACTATGCTTTTTATATGTCTGAGGCTGGCGAGATAAAGCTTCCGGATAGTGTAGAAAGTATAGGAGCAGATGCTTTCAATTACTGTAAGAACATGAAGAGTATAGATCTTCCGAAGAATCTTAAAACTATTGGAGAGAGTGCATTCGGCAGTTGTGAGAATCTTGAAGGCATTGATATACCGGATACTGTTGAAGGTATTGGAGCTTTTGCCTTTAATGGATGTAAGAATCTTGGAAAAACCAAGCTTCCCAAGAATCTTAAATACTATGGAGTTTCTGCCTTTACTCTTGAAAATGGAATCGATATGAGTAAGGAAATCGGTGAGTTCAGATTTATCGAAGACTGTATCTATAATAAACTGGGAACCAGACTCATACAGAGCTTTACTACTGAGAAGCAGTATAGTATTCCTGAGGGAGTAGTGGAGATAGGGGCACAGTCCTTTAGACATAATGATTATATTGAGAGTGTTACCATTCCTGAGGGCGTAACAAAGATAGGCGATGGAGCCTTTTATGAAGCAAACAGTCTTGGAAGCTTTAATATTCCGGAATCAGTTGAGAGTATTGGTGATTCGGCATTCGGGAATTTCGTATTATCAGGTGATAAGACTATAGATAGTCTTAAGCTGGGCAAGAACATCAGCAGAATAGGGCATGACGCATTTTCAGCCTTTGATATAAAGTCCATAGAAGTATCTGAGGAAAATAAATATTATAGTTCCAGAGATGGCTTCCTGACTAATAAGGCTGGAGATGGACTGATCCTTGCTCCTCATGTGGATGGAGACGAGATAGTTATTCCGGATGGAGTGGTAAGTGTATATACTAATGATGCATTTTCCTTAAATCAGCAGGTTACGAGCCTGGTTCTTCCTGATTCGGTTAATATTCTGAATGGCGAGGCTGCATTCAAAATTACAAATATCAGTATTGGCTCCGGACTTCGTACTATTCTCAATCCTCAGTATATGATGAACCTTGCGAAGATTGAACTCAGCGAGAATAATACCAGCTTCAGGATGGATAGTGGAGCGCTTTATACTTCTGATATGAAGGAAATGGTTATCTATCCAAGTGATTCGACTGCAAGTGAGCTGGTGATTCCGGAGGGTGTAGAGAGTCTTCCAAGAGGAGTATTTGATCATGCTGATAATCTGACTAAGATCAGTCTGCCATCTACTATAAGTACGATAGGCATAGGTGCGGGATTATCAAGCGGAAATGCAATCAGTACAGCTCCTTCCCTTGTTGAAGTGACGGTAAGTGAGAATAATGGAAAATATACTTCATCAGGTGGAATACTATATTCAAAGGATATGAAGAGTGTTGCGGCTGTTCCTTCTATGATGTCCGGAAGGATTGAAATAAGTCCGGGAGTGGAGAAGATTGACAGAGGAGCGATGTATTATATGCGCGCTGCAAGTGAGGTCATTATTCCGGAAGGCGTAACCACTATCGACTATGGTAACTTTATAAGCTATGGTGCTGATCAGACAGTCAGCTTCCATCTGCCGTCCAGTCTTAAGAATATGTCCAGTGGATGCTTTGGATCATCAGGAAAGGAGCATGTGGTAATCTATGGTAAGAAGGGAAGCTTTGCACAGGAATTTGCACTTTCCAAGGGTATAAGATTCATAGAGGAGTAACGCTGATAGAAAGTAGCGGCTGGCTGAATGTGTAGTTTTCGTGGCTGGCTTGACCGTTGCAAGCTCTGCGTAGTATAATCAACCGGAATAACGAAGGAAATATTTGAGACCGATGTACCGGGATAGATGAGTGGAAATAACTGATATGAAGAAAAAGATAAGATTCATAAAACAGAATATCAGGACTATTATATCTGTAATAGTAATAGTGCTGCTGGTTGTTACTTGCGCTGTTACACTGCTTCAGAGGAATATTAGTCAGAAACAGTATATGGGCAGGCTTCTGTCCATAACTCCTCTTTATGATGTAAAGGCATCCGGGCTTTCTGTGGCTAAGACACCATATGAATCTCTGGGGATAGTGCTTGCCGATGATGCTTCCGGCACTGCGGACAGTGTAGGTGCTTATAATGGGAAAAAGAATCTTACTGAACAGCAGCAGAAGGATAAGGCAGCTCTTGAGGAGCTTCTGGCAAGTGCTCGGGAAAGTGTGGCTTCCACAACTACAATGGGTGATGCGGCAGCTAAAAGAAATGAGAAATATCAGCTCAATACCATGCTTACCATAAATGAAAATGTTAATGTAACATATACAACTCATAATACCAGCTCGGGCGTTGGTTCGGCAACCTATGCAAATGGTGCAAACGGTACTTACCTTGGACAGTTTGTTCTTACAGGCTACTGTCCCTGCGTTATCTGCTGCGGAAAGGTCGATGGTATTACGGCAAGTGGTAAGCCTGCTACATCTAATCATACCATTGCTGCAGACAGCAGATTTGCATTTGGCACTCAGTTGGTTATCAATGGTCAGGTTTATACTGTAGAGGACCGTGGTGGTGCTATAAAGGGTAATCATATAGATATATTCTTTAATACTCATTCAGAGGCTCTTGCCTTTGGTAGAAGAACAGGGGATGTATATCTTTATGACGGAAGCAATGCTTCAACAACTAATGTTGCAGACATCTCTGACAGTTCATCTGATGAAAGCTCAGATACCGCGTCTGCAGAAATCGGGTCAACAGGAAGCGGAACAGTTACTCTTATAGGAGATTCACTTTCGGTTGGCGCAAAGAGTGCATTTGAAGGACTTGTGCCGGGGGCTACGGTAGATGCCCAGGTGGGACGTCAGATGAGTGCCGGTTTCAGTATAGTAAACAGTATGAAGGATAGTGGTACTCTTGGAGACAAGGTTATAATAGAGCTTGGAACAAATGGAGTATTTTCAACTACAGATGGGCAGTCACTCATAGACAGTATCGGAAGTGACAGACAGATATACTGGGTAAATACCTATGGACCGGGACTTAGCTGGTATGCTGATGTAAATGCAGTTATATCAACCCTCGCAGCGGCTAATTCCAATGTGACTCTGGTGGACTGGGCTTCTGTTGGAATGGCGCATCCGGAGTACTTTGCGGCGGATGGCATACATATGTCCAATGAGGGCTATAATGCATTTGCCCAGATGATGTCTAATGCTGTGAATTAAATAAACGATTGACGGATTGATGCTATAGTGTTAATCTTCTGAAAGTTGATTTGTGATTAACTGAACTTTAGATATTTATGATTTGAAAGAGAGGCTATATAGATGGAATTTCTTTATAGAAGTACGAGAAATGCTGATGAAACGGCGACAGCCAGTGAAGCTATACTGAAGGGGCTTGCTGAGGAGGGCGGACTTTTTGTTCCGGATGAGATTCCTGCTCTGGGAGTTCCATTTGATGTGCTTGCCACTATGGATTATAAACAGGTTGCATTTGAAGTAATGAGCCGTATGCTTACAGATTTTACAGAGGATGAGCTGCATTATTGTATAGATGGAGCTTATGATAAGAAGTTTGATACAGATCTTATCGCGCCGGTTAAGTATCATCATGGCGCATATATACTGGAGCTGTTTCATGGAAAGACGATTGCCTTTAAGGATATGGCACTTTCCATACTTCCTTATCTTATGACGACAGCCGCAAAGAAAAATGGTATCGATAAGGAGATAGTTATCCTTACTGCAACCTCCGGCGATACAGGAAAAGCTGCTCTTGCAGGCTTTGCAGATGTGCCGGGAACAAGGATTGCCGTATTCTATCCTAAGAGCGGCGTTAGTCCTATTCAGGAAAAGCAGATGGTTACAGAGAAGGGAAAGAATACATTTGTCGCCGGAATAAAGGGAAATTTTGATGATGCACAGACCGGTGTAAAGAAGATGTTCCAGGATAAGGCTCTGGCAAAGGAGCTGGCTGAAAAGGGCTTCCAGTTCTCGTCTGCCAACTCGATTAATATAGGAAGACTGGTTCCGCAGATAGTATATTATGTTTATTCATATACAAGACTTATTGCGGCAGGAACCATCAAGGCTGGAGACGAGGTCAATATTGTAGTTCCTACAGGTAACTTTGGAAATATCCTTGCTGCTTACTATGCATCGCTGATGGGACTTCCGGTTCATAAGTTTATATGTGCTTCAAATGATAATAAGGTTCTGTATGATTTCTTTACAACAGGTAAGTATGACAAAAACAGAGATTTCATACTTACAACCTCGCCTTCCATGGATATACTCATTTCCAGCAATCTGGAAAGACTTATATACAGAATAGCCGGAAATGATGCTGAGAAGAACAGCGAGCTTATGAAGGAGCTGAGTGAGAAGGGCAGCTATGAGATAACAGATGAGATGAAGCATAGTCTGTTCAAGTTCTATGGCAACTATGCAAATGTTGAAGAAGTTGCTGATACCATCAGAAAGGTATATGACGAAGATGGATATGTTATCGATACCCATACTTCCGTTGCAGTGGCTGTTTATGATAAGTACAAGGAAGAGACAGGCGATGATACTCCTACTATCATTGCTTCAACCGCCAGCCCATATAAGTTCACCAGAAGCGTAATGACAGCAATCGATGCTGAGTATGATTCTATGGAGGACTTTGAACTTGTAGATAAGCTGGAAGAGCTTTCTGCGGTTAAGGTTCCTGCTGCCATAGAGGAGATTCGCACCGCTGAGGTTGTTCATAACACAGTATGTGAGAAGGACGAGATGGAGAAGGTTGTAAAGGACTTTCTTGGAATCTAGTAATGTGTTGATATAACAATATATAATAGCAGTTCGTTGGTACCATCCTGCTGATCAAAACTAGGGCTGAAGAAGAGAGCGTTTAAGATGCATTTTGTAAGAGCGTATCTGCCTTTTTTGGTGCGTGTTTTGGCTTTCTTCTTTTGTTTTGTCAAAAGATATGTCGGGAATATACATATGTTAGTAATATACATAAATTATTCTTTTGAGCGGGTGTGCCGGAGTCGATGCTTATTATGATTTGGAGGGTACGGTATGTATGTTCTTAGAACTAAATCTGAATTTGACAGTGCGCATTTTCTGAAGGATTATGATGGAAGATGTGCAAATATTCATGGACATAGATGGAGAGTAACGGTGGAGGTTGGTGCTGAGGAAGTGCTCAGTGAAGGACCATATCGTGGAATGGTTGTGGATTTTGGAAAGCTGAAGGATGATCTGAAGGAGGAAACCCACAAGCTGGATCATACCCTGATTCTGGAGAAGGGCAGTCTTAAGGATACAACCATGAAGGCTATGGAGGAGGAAGGCTTTACCATGGTGGTTCTGGATTTTCGTCCGACTGCGGAGAATCTGGCAAAATATTTTTATGACGTTATGTCGGCAAAGGGCTATTCTGTGATTTTATCAAGAGTTTATGAGACTCCTGATAATTGCGCAGAGTACAACTTATCGTGTGTGACAAGGGGACAGGCACCTTGTCACCCCCCTTTGGACGAGATGTGATGTGACAAGGTGCCTGTCCCCTTGTCACATTGCTATAGGAAAGGATAGAATATGTTTAGGGTTGTGGAAAAGTTCTGCAGCATTAACGGTGAGGCGCGCCGGGCGGGAGAGCTGGCGGTGTTTATTAGATTTGCAGGCTGTAATCTTAGGTGCGGATATTGTGATACACTTTATGCTATTACGGAAGATGCTGTTTACACCGATGAAAGTCTGGAGGAGCTTATAGCTTATGTGGAAAGCACCAGGATAATAAATGTCACACTTACAGGTGGCGAACCTCTTCTTCAGGAAGGAATTGAGAGACTGACTGAGGAGCTGCTGAAGAAGGGACATAGAGTGGAAATAGAAACAAATGGTGCTGTTAGTATTCAGTCTGTATGCTCTCTCAGGGAGAATCCTCAGTTCAGGGAGCGGCTGACGGTGACGCTGGATTATAAATGTCCTTCCAGTGGAATGGAAGGCTCTATGCTGATGGATAATTATCAGTGGCTTGCACCGAATGACACGGTTAAGTTTGTGGTTGGCAGTATCCGGGATCTGGACTCGGCAAGAGAGATAATAGAAGAGTATAATCTGACAGAGAGGTGTGCGGCATATATAGGAGTGGTATTTGGAAGTATCACAAATGCTGAGGTGGTGGATTATATGCTGAAATATAAGATGAATAATGTGGTTCATCAGCTTCAGCAGCACAAATATATATGGGAACCCGATGCCAGAGGTGTATGATTATTAATTGATGCATTTACAGTATAATATTAAAGAAAATGGAGCGTGAAAAATGGCAGTTGACCAGGCAAAAATCAGAGAACATATCAGAGGTATTCTGGAGGCGATAGGAGAGGATCCGGACAGAGAAGGTCTTGTGGAAACTCCCGACAGAGTTGCCAGAATGTATAGTGAGATATTTGAAGGCATCGGATATACTAATGATGAGATAGCAAATATGTTCAATAAAACCTTTGATGCACCTGTTAATAATGACATGGTGATGGTAAAGGATATTGAGATATTCAGCTATTGTGAGCATCATATGGCACTTATGTATGATATGAAGGTGGCAGTTGCTTATATCCCAAGGGACAGAGTTATCGGTCTCAGTAAGATAGCCAGGATAGCAGATATGGTAGGAAAGAGACTTCAGCTTCAGGAAAGGATCGGTTCTGATATAGCTGAGATCATGGAGAAGGCAACACTTTCTCCGGATATTGCGGTAATAATCAGAGGAAAGCATAGCTGCATGACTGCGCGTGGTATAAAAAATGTACCATCAGTTACTATGACAACGACCTTCAGAGGTGCATTTGCAGATAGTCAGAGTCTTCAGGACAGAGTGCTGAGACTGGTTGAGCTGAAGGGAGACAGAGATGAGTGAAGTAAGAAGAAAGAATATGAGCGAGGCAGTCGTAGTATATAGTGGAGGTCAGGATAGTACCACCTGCCTTGCATGGGCATTGAAAAGATATGAAAAGGTATATGCGGTTTCCTTTGATTATGGGCAGCGTCATGTAAAGGAGCTTGAATGTGCGGAGAGTATAGCAAAGAAGCTGGGAGCTGAGCATGTGATTCTAAATGTGAAGGAGCTCAGTCAGCTTGCTGCGAACTCTCTCACAAGAGAGGATATACCCGTGGATAGTGAGAAGCCGGAGGGCGATGTTCCCAATACCTATGTGGAAGGAAGAAATCTGCTGTTTTTAACTTATGCAGCAATATTTGCCAAAACTCATGGAATTAGTGATATAATTACCGGTGTATCCCAGAGTGATTTTTCCGGATATCCGGACTGCAGAGATGTATTTGTCAAATCTCTTAATACCACTCTGGATCTGGCTATGGACTTTGAGTTCTGTCTTATCACACCTCTAATGTGGATAGATAAGGAAGAAACCTGGGCAATGGCGGATGAACTGGGAGTATTTGATCTGGTACGTAATGAGACGCTTACCTGCTATAATGGAATCATCGGGGACGGATGCGGTAATTGTCCTGCATGTAAGCTGAGGAAAAAAGGTCTGATGAATTATCTGGCAAGAAGAGACAGGACAGATAGTCAGAGATAGCATGAAAAGCAGGCTCTATCAGATGTGAAATATTTAGAACCGGTGATAATAAGCTTATAAAGGGGTAGAATATGGATAAAAAGCTTCTTTTTGTAGTGAATCCCAAGGCGGGACGTACAGTTATAAAGTCTGACCTTATAGATATTATCGAGATTTTTTCAAATGCAGGCTATGAGGTAACTGTATATCCGACAAAGAATGAGAAGGAAACTGAGAAGTATATATATAAAAATGCAGAGCAGTACGATCTTGTTGTTTCGGCCGGTGGTGACGGAACACTGGATAATACCGTTGGTGGTATCATGAAGCTGGAAAGGGAGATAAACCGTAGGGTGCATATGGGTTATATTCCCTGCGGAAGTACCAATGATTATGCCAGAAGCCTTAAGATCAGCATGAATCCTGTTCAGGCGGCTAAGGATATAGTTGAAGGTGAGATATGCCACGTGGATGTGGGAAGGCTGGAGAATACATATTTTATATATGTTGCAGCCTTTGGCGCATTTACAGATGTTTCCTACTCTACGCCTCAGGATATGAAAAATGCTCTAGGAAAAGCCGCTTATGTACTTGAAGCAGGGAAAGCCCTGTTTAATCTTAAGAGCTACAGGATGAAGATATCCTTTGATGAAGAGATAGTTGAAGGAGACTTTGTATATGGTCAGGTAACCAATTCTCTGTCGGTTGGAGGATTTAAGAATATAGCTACTAAGGATATGTTTTTCTCGGACGGTCTTTTTGAAACAGTTCTGATAAGAACACCTGAAACTCCCATCGAGCTTCAGAGAATCATAAACTCACTTCTGGCAGATGACCTGTCGAATGAAATGATAGTTTTTAAAAAGTCTTCCAAGGTTGTGATCAGATCCAGAGAGGAAGTTCCCTGGACAGTTGATGGAGAATATGGCGGAAGCTACAAGGTTACAAGGGTATCTAATATCAGAAGAGCGGCATCGATTGTGCTGAAAGATAAGAGCTCTTTCAGAGGATAGATGTATAATCAGGTCATCCGGTCACTTGGTGTGATTGGTATGGCCTTTTTTCAAAATGTCTTTATTATCTTGGCAGTGTGTGGTAAAATCTAACCAACTATGTGCTTGAATGGAGCATTTTATGAAAGAAAAATTACGATCCTGCGGGAATCTGCTGGTTCTCCTGTTCAAATTAATACTTTATTTGCTGATATACTGGACCTTCTATAGATTATTTGCAATAAAGAACTGGCAACTGCTGTCCATATCCAGAACGGCGGCGGTTACCACTCTCAGTTATCTGATATCCGGATACCTGTTTGTAAAAATCTATGGAAGCTTTGATATTGGAAAAAGAAAGAGCAAGCCTATCATAATATCGCTTAGTCTTGCAGCGGTTATGACAGATCTGGTTGCCTATCTTATGCTGGCAGTCATGAACACTAACGATGTCAATGACCGTAATTTCACCTTCAGTCAGCCCTGGCTGCTGCCTATAGTTTTTGTACTTCAGGTGCTTATAATCATAGGAGCAACCTACGGAGGAAACTGGATATATTTTAAAATATTTGATCCGGAGAAGTGCCTTATCATCACTTCTTCTGAGAGATCTCTGAAGGAGATCAGCAGATGTGTACGAAAGTACAGACTTCAGTATGAAATCTGCAGAAATATGGATTATAAGAATGAGAAGCTGAGGGATGCTATTCCGAAGTACGATACCATATTCATATATGACGTTCCGGTAATGGAGAGAACACAGATAGTTGAGTTCTGTTATCAGAACATGAAAAATGTATATATCAATCCTGAAATGGCAGATGTGGTGGAGTTAAATGCGCATCATGTTCTTCTGGATGATGTTTCTCTGTTTGAGCTGTCCTCAAATGGCCTTACCTCGGAGCAGAAGTTCGTAAAAAGATCCTTTGATATAGTGCTGTCGGTTATAGCACTTGTGATTACATTTCCTATACTTCTTATAGCGGCAGTTGCTATTAAGTCATATGATAAAGGACCTATATTCTTTAAACAGAACCGTGCAACCAGAGGTGGAAAGATATTCTCTGTATATAAGCTGCGTACCATGAAGGAAAATGTAGATAATTACCTTTCGGTGGTGGATGATGACAGGATAACTCCTGTTGGAAATATACTCAGACGTTTCAGAATAGATGAGATACCTCAGTTTGTAAATGTTATCAAGGGAGATATGTCCATAGTAGGACCGAGACCTGAGATGCTTGCAAATATATTTAACTATACTAATGATCTTCCGGAATTTGAATATAGACTCCGAGTGAAGGCGGGAATAACAGGCTATGCTCAGATTGCAGGAAAATATAATACTTCTCCAAAGGATAAGCTGATACTTGATCTGATGTATATAGAAGAGTACAGCTTCTGGCTGGATGTAAAGCTGGTATTCCAGACCCTTATAGTTCTCTTTAAGAAGGATTCCACAGAGGCATTTGGAGCGGAATATGAAGAGAAGATTGAAAAATATGACAAATTATACGACGGTATGGTGACGGGGGAAACTAAATGATTGACATATTACTCGCGACTTATAATGGTGAAAGATTTATAGATAAACAGATCAAGTCACTGGTTACTCAGTCCAGAGACACACTTGATCAGGAACTCAGACTGATAATCAGAGATGACGGTTCCACAGATAATACTCTGGAAATAATAAAGAACAGAGTTGAGTATTACAGGGCAAGAAGAGAAAGCCCTATGGAGGTTCATATCCTTGATGACAAGAAGCCTACCGGCTCGCCTTCAGGGAATTTTATGAGACTGCTCAGACTGTCTCAGGCGGATTATGTTATGTTTTCAGATCAGGATGATATGTGGTATCGCAGAAAGACTGAGGAAACCTATGCATGTATGAGAAAGCTGGAAGAAAAGTATGGTAAGACCACACCGCTTCTGGTTCATACTGATCTGTCACTTATGGATGAAAATGGTAAAAAGATAGCTGCTTCCTTTTATGATTATCAGAAGCTTCCAAGAGAGGACAGTCTGGCTCAGCTTCTGATACAGAATACAGTTACAGGCTGTACAGTTATGATGAACAAGGCGGCGGTTGAGCTTCTTAAAGAGGCTCCCTCCAGCGAGATGCTTCTGATGTATGATCATTATGCTGCTATTCTGGTTGCTGCAACGGGAAAGATAGCATTTATCGATGAACCGCTTATCAGGTACAGACAGCACTCGGGTAATATGGTTGGAGCACATGCTGCTGATACAATAGATGAATATAAGGCAAGATTCAGCTTTGGAAGAGATAAGTTCCTGAAGGATATGGATAAGAGCTACCGTCAGGCAGGATATATAGTCAGAAGATATGAAGACCGGATCCGGGAGGCAAGAGGTCAGGAAACAGTGGATGTCATGAAGGAATATTCTGAGCTGCTGATGGCCGGGAAGATGGAAAGAATGAATTTCTTCCAGAAGCATGGAGTATATAAGAGTGGCGCACTGAAGAAGCTGGTTCAACTGGTTTGGTGTTAGTACAGGTAAGGTGGATATGAAGATTACTGGAAGTATCGTAACCTACAATAATGACAGAACTATAGACAGATGTCTGAAAACAGTTCTTGAATATACTAAGGATAAGGACTATGAGTTTGAGCTGTATGTATATGATAATGCATCATCAGACCGTACTATCAAGATAATAGAAGAGTCCTATCCGGAGGTCACTCTGATAAAAAGTGATACGAACAGAGGCTTTGGTGCCGGTCATAATTCCATAATAAAGAGGGTCCATTCGGATTATCATTTTGTAATTAATCCCGATATTTATCTGGATATGGATACTATAGGTGAGCTTGCAGGGTACCTTGAGGAGAGCAGGCTAAGGGGTGATAAAGTCGGACTTGTCACACCAAGGATACTGAATAATGATGGTACTGAGCAATATCTTCCCAAATACTGTCCTACTATAAGATATGTAATTATAAGTAAGTTTCCGGGATTTCATTTTCTGAGAGACAGATATACCAGAAAGGCAGAAGATTTTACGGAGCCTGAAGCGATTGAATTCTGTACGGGCTGCTTTTTCGGGGCATCCACTAAGTATCTGAAGAGGATGAGAGGGTTCAGCAACAGGTATTTTATGTATCTGGAGGATACGGACCTTTCCAGAAGGGTGAGAGAAAATGGAAATAAGATAATATTCTATCCTTTAGCAACTGCCCACCATAATTGGCAGCGTGATAATACAGGAAGTCTCAGAGGCATCATGAGATTCATGAAGTCCCTTGTGATATATTTTAATAAATGGGGTTGGGAGTTTTAATGAATATTAGAAGGCTGATAAAAGTCAATTTAATAAATGTCGGCTTGCTGCTTCTTATCATTGGTTTCAGAGTGGTTGCAGGAATGCTCTTCAATGACCATGATGGCGAAAGTGATTATATGATGGTCAATATCATAACCATGCTTTTTGGTCTTGGCTGGGCGGGCTTCTCGATATTTTCCAATGTAACAGTAATTAAGGAAGAGAAGCTTGAGAGAAAGAAGAGTCTGCAGGATCTCAGGAACAGAGTGGCGCATGCCGGTAACAAAAAGTATTTTAAGAATGAAAGAAATATTCTTCAGTCATCCTTAGACAGTCTGGATAGCCGGAAGAAGTATTTTGAAGCTATGGATAAGGACAGTAAGCTTAGAGAACTGTTTATCCTTACTGAGAATCAGATGATGAGAAATGCTACAAATGCTGCGGAATATATGGAAACCTTTGATTATATTTCGGGAAGAGATACGGGGTATCTGAACGGCGTATGTGCAGAATCCCAGCATCTTCTGGACAGATTCAATAAGCTGGTAGAGCTTTCGGTCACATATGATGATGAGGCCAGAGGGTATGATACCAGAGAAATCGATGATATGATAGAAGCACTTGAAACAATGAAGAAAACAGGAAAGGCGACATTAGGATCATGAATGAGAATAAGAAAAAAAGTTCAGTAGCTATAGTTGGTGTTATATTTGCGGTTGTTATAGTACTGGTTCTTGGTATGCTGTTTATGCTAAGATCCTCTGCGAAGGGTAAATCAGTAGATAGCATGATGAAGAAGATAAAGGTGAAGGAAGCGACACCTGTAAAGGCATCTATATCGCTGGATGATAACAGCCTGTATGACGAGCTTCCGGAGATATCAAAGTACCCGGTGGCAGTTCAGGGAAACGGACAGCTTGATGTTGAAATATTTACATCCGGAGAAAAAGCCGGGGATGGTAATGACAGTTGGCTTATCGATGTGGCAAATAAGTTCAATAATGAAGGCGTAGAGGTAAATGGCAAGACTGTATCAATGACAGTTCGTTCTGTGCCATCAGGTACTGCAGCGGATTATATCATTTCCAACAAATATCTGCCGGATATCTATACACCAAGTAATACTCTTTTTGGCGAGTATGCTGTTGTAAATGGGGGAAATCTGGAGCTTTATAAGGAAAGACTGGTTGGAAATACTGCCGGTATCCTTGTGAAGAAGGGAGCATATAGTAACTTTGCTGATATAATATCTGCTGTACAGAGCGGATCACTCAATATGGGTTATACTAATCCGCAGACCAGTGCAACAGGACTTAATCTGCTGGTTACACTTATGCAGGATGGCGAAGAGAACTTTGCCAAGTTCAATCAGAATATTCCTTATGTAGCATATACTACCCAGCAGATGAGAGACAGTGCTTCAAATGGTAAGCTGGATGCTATTCTTACTGAGTATCAGACATATATCAATGATGATAATCTGAAGAGTATATATGATTTCGTGCCTTTTGGTATGAGACATGATAATCCGGCATATGTTTGTGATAAGGCTGGCAAGACCGAAGATGACATGGCTGCTATAGATGCGGTTCTGGACTACTGCCTCAGTGACAGCATGCAGAAGATTGCTACCAATAAGGGCTTTAATGCAAATGATGATTATAAGTCTGAGCTGAACTTTACCGGTGCTGAAGTATCACAGGCTCTGGACAGCTATAAGGTGGCAAAGGATAACGGTAAGGATATCATTGCTGTATTCGTGGCTGACTGTAGCGGAAGTATGTATGGAGACCCGATGAACCAGCTCAAGGAATCTCTTTCAAATGGAATGCAGTACATCAAGGAGAATAACTACGTAGGTCTTGTGAGCTACAGTGATGATGTAACTATCGAAGTTCCTATTGCCAAGTTTGACATGAACCAGAAGGCATATTTCCAGGGTGGTATTAATGGTCTGAATGCCAATGGTTCCACAGCAAGCTATGATGCAGTTGTGGTTGCGATGGATATGATTGCAAAGGAAAAGGTTAATCATCCTGATGCCAAGGCTATGATATTCCTGCTTAGTGACGGCAGACAGAATGTAGGGTATGGCTTTAATACCATAAAGGGTGCTCTTGAAGAGTCACAGATTCCTGTATATACCATAAGCTACACCTCAGATGGTGATAAGGATGCCATGCAGAAGCTGGCAGATGTAAATGAGGGTGCATCTATCAATGCTGACAGCGATGACATCATTTACAAGATAAAGAGTCTGTTCAATTCACAGATGTAATTAATTATAAAGTGGCAGGAATGCTCTGTTAAATATTCTATGCAGGATGTACAGCTTATTACGAAATAGTGTACCGGCAAGGAGATGACAGTCATTTCTGCATTACTTAAATATAAAGAAATGAGGAAAAAGAAATGAGTTATGACAAGTATGAGAGCCCGCTTTCTCAGAGATATGCAAGTAAGGAGATGCAGTACATATTCTCGCCCGATAAGAAGTTTAAGACCTGGAGAAAGCTGTGGATAGCACTTGCTGAAGCAGAGATGGAGCTGGGACTCCTGGGAGAGGATGGAAATCCACGTATTACTCAGGAGATGATCGATGAACTAAAGGCTCACGCTGAGGAAATCGACTATGATATGGCAAAGGCTGAGGAGGCAAAGGTAAGACATGATGTTATGGCTCATGTTCATACTTACGGAGCTATCTGCCCGAAGGCTGCAGGTATTATCCACCTCGGAGCTACAAGCTGCTATGTCGGTGATAATACAGACGTTATCATAATGACTGAGGGACTTAAGCTTGTGAGACGTAAGCTCCTCAATGTAATAGATGAGCTGGCTAAGTTTGCTATCACATATAAGGATCTTCCTACGATAGCATTTACACATTTTCAGCCTGCTCAGCCAACCACAGTTGGTAAGAGAGCAACCCTATGGATAAATGAGCTTTATATGGATCTGCAGGATGTGGATTATATGATATCACAGCAGAAGCTTCTGGGCTCCAAGGGGACAACCGGAACACAGGCATCATTCCTGGAGCTCTTTAATGGAGACCATGATAAGGTAAAACGTCTGGATAAGATGATAGCTGAAAAGATGGGCTTTGATGATGTATATCCGGTTTCGGGACAGACCTATTCCCGTAAGGTGGATTCACGTGTGCTGAATGTTCTTTCGGGTATTGCACAGTCGGCTCATAAGTTCTCAAATGATATCCGTCTCCTTCAGCATCTGAAGCAGATTGAGGAACCCTTTGAGAAGAATCAGATCGGTTCATCAGCTATGGCTTATAAAAGAAATCCTATGAGAAGCGAGAGAATAGCGTCTCTTGCAAACTATGTTATCTGTGATGCACTCAATCCTGCAATTACTGCATCAACCCAGTGGTTTGAAAGAACTCTGGATGATTCGGCTAATAAGAGAATATCTGTGCCGGAAGCATTCCTGGCAGTAGATGGAATCCTTGATCTTTATCTTAACGTAGTTGATGGACTTGTTGTATATGATAAGGTAATAGAGAAGAAATTCATGGAAGAGATTCCATTTATGGCTACTGAGAATATAATGATGGATGCCACTAAGGCTGGTGGAGACAGACAGGTGCTTCATGAGAAGATCAGACAGTATTCCATGGAAGCCGGAGCAAATGTGAAGAAGGAAGGTAAAGAGAATAATCTTCTTGAACTGATTGCAGGTGATGAGGCATTTGGCAAGACGCTTGATGAGCTTAAGGAGCTGATGAAGCCTTCGCTCTATGTAGGACGTGCACCTGAGCAGACACAGGAATATATTGATGAGGTTATTCAGCCTGTTCTTGATGCAAATGCTGATATACTTGGTCTTAAGGCTGAGATAAATGTTTAAATCTGAGATTAGTGATTGAAGTTGGGAGGATATATGAAGTTCTTTGTTACAGGAGTTTGTGGTCAGTTAGGACATGATGTGGTTAACTGTCTTATAGCCAGAGGGCATACAGCGGTAGGAAGCGATATACAGCCGCAGTACAGCGGAGTAGCTGATGGAACTGCTGTTACCCGGGTGCCTTATGTGTCACTTGATATAACAGATAAGGATAAGGTCAGCTCGGTATTAAATGAGATACATCCGGATGTTGTAGTTCACTGTGCAGCCTGGACAGCAGTAGATGCGGCAGAAGACGAAGAGAATCAGGAAAAGGTTTACAGGATTAATGTAGATGGTACTACATTTATAGCTGAGGCATGCAGGGGTATAGATTCAAAGATGGTATATATCTCTACAGACTATGTATTTAATGGTCAGGGAGAGAAGCCCTGGGAGCCTGACTGCAAGGACTATGAGCCGTTATCCGTTTACGGTTCTACTAAGCTTGGCGGGGAAAAGGCTGTTTCGTCCATTCTTGATAAATATTTTATAGTACGTATAGCCTGGGTATTTGGCGTAAACGGAAATAACTTTATCAAGACCATGCTGAAGGTTGGTAAGACTCATGATGAGGTAAGAGTTGTATCCGATCAGATTGGTACACCAACCTATACACTCGATCTAGCCAGACTTCTGGTAGATATGAGCGAAACAGATAAGTATGGATATTATCATGCTACTAACGAAGGCGGATATATCTCCTGGTATGATTTCACACTTGAGATATATCGTCAGGCTGGTTACACAACAAAGGTAACGCCGGTTACAACAGCAGAGTATGGCATATCCAAAGCAAAGCGTCCTTTCAATTCGAGGCTGGATAAGAGCAAGCTGGTGGAGGCAGGCTTTGAACCTCTGCCCACCTGGCAGGATGCACTGTCCAGATATCTTAAGGTTATCGAGTATTAACCCTGATATTGACTGAGATAGATTAAAATGTGTCAGAGTGGCAGCGCTGCTCTGGCACATTTTTGGTGACAGGGGGACAGGCACCTTGTCACATGTGACAAGGGGACAGGCACTTTGTCACATGGACACATTGTCAGATAGGCGATTTGATATGAAGAGGAATATGCAAGATGGAAAAGAAAAAAGAGATAAGAAATCTGATCCTGAAACAGAGAGGTAACATGACTCTTCAACAGGTTAAGGATTATTCTGAGCAGATATGCAGGAGGATAATGAATATGCCGGACTATAAAGCTGCTTCAGTAGTCCTTTCATATATGAGTATTCGTAATGAAGCTGATATGAAGCTTCTTATGGAGGATGCTCTGGACAAAGGGAAAGCGGTTTATATCCCCAGAGTGGAGCCGGATAAGAATAGACAGATGAGCTTCTATAGGATAAATGGAGTATCTGATACGCTGGTAAAAGGAAGCTTTGGAATAATGGAACCTGACACAGAAAGTGGTAATAAGCTTCTGCTTATTCCGGATAGTGAAACAGATGGTACTGGCAGATCCGCAGCCTGGGCTGAAGAAAAAACTGTCATCGTTATAGTTCCCGGTGTTGCTTTCGATGGAGAAAGAAACAGGATAGGACATGGAGGCGGATATTATGATGTATTTTTGAATGCTTTAAAAGAATCAGAGGTTTCATTTAAAGCTATTGGTGTAGGATATGATTTTCAGATAGTGAATCAGATACCTGCAGAAGAGCATGATACGAAAATGGACTATATAGTGACGCCGACTGCGATGTATAGCTTATGCTAATCATTGCGCAAATCTGGCTTTTATAATATAATAATGTGGTATAAGTTTCAAAAGTCCAAATGCGTTCCTGCTTGAAGGAAAAGTGTATTGACCTTATGACATGTGGGTTAATGCTTTTGGAGAAGGCATTAGTAAGGTGTTAACAAAAATGAAAGGTAAGGTATTATTATGGATGAGAATAACATGAATACTCCTATGGGACCTGATCCAAATATGTATGGAGGTCAGCCACAGCAGGAACCATATGGTAGCCAGCCGCAGCCGGGACAGTAC
>OCVV011312529.1_pt1 | contig 44180 bp, 38 predicted proteins | sample 1539721 | NCBI WGS metagenome assembly OCVV01 (sample SAMN02144230, study PRJEB22623) | gut metagenome | biome: sheep rumen | host: Ovis aries | place: New Zealand | reverse complement strand
CAACGCTCCTGCTTCAAGAGCATTGCTGATGCATACTCGCGCTTTTGGCGACTACAACGGCCCGGAAGAGGTGATGCTGCGCACCAGCAACTTCACGGAAATCAATCTTATTGACAACTACGGATCGACAGGTCGTACCGACTTCCGCATCGTCGACCGGAAGGGACGTGCTGTCAGCGGTGCACGCGTAGACTTCAAAATCTACAACTACGCCGAGTTCTACAGTGCCGTTACGAAATATACCGACAAGAAAGGTCAGACATTCCTGACAGCAGGACGTGGCGACATGCTTGTCTGGGCTTCGAAGGATGGATGGTACGGCTATGCAAAGGCCTCGTTCGGAAAAGATAAACAAATAACGATTCGTCTGAACAAAAACAACCAATCACTTTCCCGGAAAGACCTTGAAGCCGTTGCTCTCGACATCGTGCCTCCTGCCGAGCATGCACTGCTACCCCCTGTAGCTGAAGAATTGACAAAGCAAAACAAGATACGTTTTGCCTATGAGGATTCGCTCCGCAAGGCTTATGAGGCCACATTCCTGAATGCAGAGGAAGCCAAGCGCATCTATCCTGAGGCTGCCGACTTGCTCGTAAAGTCGCGTGGCAACTGGCAGACCATCTCCACTTTCCTCTTCAACCATGCTGATGATTCGAAACGGGCATTGGCCCTTCTGCGCTCGCTCAGCGACAAAGACCTTCGCGACATCACGGCCGACATCCTGGACGACAACTACTATGCAGAAAGCGACCAACTTTGTCCACGTGTGGAGAGCGAGATGATCATCCTCCCCTACAAGCGCATTTTCCAACAAGCAATGGCCGACAGCGTGTGGACCTTGAACGATGGCACACGAGTCAGTGGTAAAGACTTCCAGCGGGATCCTTCTCTTCTGGTAAAATGGACCCAGCAGAACATTCATATCTATCCCGACCAGAAGACGTTGCGCATCGCACAAACCCCACTGGGCGTATGGCGTAGCCGCATGACCGACACCCGTTCGCGCGATATTTTCTTTGTGAGCATGGCCCGTTCGTTGGGCATAGAAGCGCAAAAAGACGTGGTCACGAGCAAAGTACAATATAAAGTTGCCGAAAGCAATGAATGGACAGACGTAGACTTCGAGGCTACAGAACAAGCCAGCGCTCCCACTGGTATACTGAAACTCACGTACGAGCCAACGAAACTGCTTGACGATCCGAAGTATTACAGTCATTTCAGCATCACGCAGGTTTTGGACAACGGCACCACAAAGCTGCTGAATTTTGACGAAGGCCAGGTAGACATGGGTGGTGGAACAAGTTGGAAAAACACTTTCGAAAATGGCACGAAACTCGATGAGGGCACCTATATGCTTACTACGGGCATGCGAATGGCAAACGGCAGTGTGTTGGCCAGCAACCGCCTCTTCCATATCAAGGCAGGTGATACCACAACATTACCCTTACTCTTGCGCCAAAGCGATCATGAGGTAAGCGTCATCGGATCATTTGATTCGGAATCCTGCTTCACGTTGCTGCCCGACTTCATGAAGAATGGCAACAAAGAGGTGAAGGCTGGTGCTGACCCCGTGAGCATACTCTCACAGACGGGTCGTGGCTATTTCGTTGTTGGTGTACTTGGTGTAGGTCAGGAACCCACCAACCATGCCCTTCGCGATATTGTCAGGGCCAAAGCCGACCTCGACAAATGGGGACGCCCATTAGTGTTGCTTTTCGAAAGCGAGAGCGATGCACGCCAGTTTGCACGCGAAGACTATGGACAGATGCCCAAGAACACCGTTTACGGCATTGACAGGGATGGCAGCATACGCAAACAGATTGCCGCCCAAATGAAACTGCAAAACGGTGGTCAACTGCCGCTATTCATCATTGCAGACACCTTCAACCGCGTGGTATTCTCGTCCGAAGGCTATACCATCGGCCTTGGCGAACAAATTGTGAAGGTAAGCAGCAAACTCTGATCAAAGAGCCTGATACAAAAAAGCATCCCCCGAAGGTAGTTCTCTCGGGGGATGTTTTTCTTATAATGGATGTACCTTTATTATGCAAGCTCTTAGCGAATGCGATCGGCAGCACGTACCAGGCGCTCGTCGGCACGAATGCCCTTGAAGGCCAGATAGTTGAACACGGCTGCCACAAAAGGCAGGAAGGACGACCACGTCTGCTGAAGGGCTCCCGTTTCATTGAGCTGGAAGTATTTGTAATAAGCAAATAAAACCATCCAAACCAGCAACATGAAAAGATTGAACGAGCAAAGACGTGCCTGAAGCCGACGATTCTTATAAAGAAAGATGGCCACAAGAGCAACCAATGCAGGAATCACCAAAAGGATGAACAACGGCAGATAGGCAAAATCGTAGCTATTGCTATTTCCCTCAACCTTTACGAGTGCCATGTTATAGAGCACAGGCTCAACACCCATGCCCTGCAGTTGCAGACTGCCCAATGGCAAGCACATGCATACTACACATGCCACAAAAGCAAGGAAGAGATAAATCGTTTGCTTACGCTGAATCATACTACTAAAAAGCTATGAAACTCTTTAATTACAGCAACTCGTCGTTGTTATTCTCCTTCGCCGGATCGCGATAGTAGATATTTCCCTCCACAAACTCCTGCGTGGCCAGCAGCGACGGCTTCGGCAACTTCTCGTAATAGCGGGAAATTTCAATCTGCTCACGGTTCTCAAACACTTCCTCCAGCGAGTCGTTGTAGGAGGCGAATTCTGCCAGTTTCTTCGTCAGATCCTGCTTGATCTCACTGCTAATCTGATTTGCACGCTTTGCGATGATGACAACGCTTTCATAGATGTTGCCCGTTTCCTCGCAAAGGTCCATAATGTTGCGTGTCTGCGTGTTCACAGGTGCTTTTGACTTCTTATAATCCATATTATTTACGTTATTAATAATTGTTCTGATGTTTTTAAAGTTAATGATGCTACTCGTTTTCTTCAGAATTTGCGGCCGACTTGGTATACTTTTTACATTTTGCAATAAACTTCTCGGCCAGCGACTTGTTTTTTGAGTCAGGATACTCATTCAGGAATCCATAGCACTCATCTTCAGCATCCTGATAGCGTTCCAGCTTTTTAGACTCAACGGAATTCTCAGCCAACTCAAACTTGCTCTTTATCAGCAATACCGAGAAATCCTCGCGGAGCGAACTGTATGGATAGTCCTTCAGCGCATTCTGGGCGGTGATGATGCATGCCAGATAGTTGCTCTCACCACTGGCATTGCAATTGCCGAAATAGGTACCAAGGTCATAATAGAGTTGGGCCGAATGGAGTTCCTTCTTCACCAGTTTGTCCTGAAGAGAGAACAAACGGTCTTGAGCAGCCTGTTTCTTCACAGCCATCGGATAAACGTCAAGATATTCCTGGAAAGCCGTAATGGCTGTCAGCGTCTGGCTCTGATCCAACCGAGGCTCGGGAGTGCTCATGTAAAGGCTCTGACCGATAAAGAACTTTGCCATTTCTGCATATTCGCCTCTGGGATAGGACGAGTAGTACTTCTTGAAATACTCTGCAGCCGTTTCATAGTCCTTGTTCATATACTCGGCCATAGCAAGCATGTAGAGACATTCCTCGCCATTCTGCTTGCCCTTCATCATCGTCACGATGCCTTCAAGCAATGTAATGGCGCGGGTGTACTGACCACGGGCAAAACATTCCTTCGCATACTCGTATTTATACTGATAGTTATCGGATTTGTAGACACGATTGAACTCCTTAGCACAACTCGTCATGAGCAGAAGGAGCGTAGCCGACAATATGATAAAAACCGATTTTTTCATTTTAAAATTCGTTTTGAACTGCAAAAGTACACAATATTCGGCAAAAAGCAAAAGCATTTAAAAGTTTTTTGATAATTTATCGTGCTTTTAAACGTTTGTTACGGCAAAAATGACTATTTTTGCACTTCAAAACATCATTTCCTTAAGAATCTACATTATGGATTTCAAACTAAACTCTGCATATAAGCCTACAGGCGACCAACCGGAAGCCATCAGGCAACTGACCGACGGCATCAACCGAGGCGACCATGCACAAGTGCTGTTGGGCGTCACAGGATCTGGCAAGACATTCACGGTGGCAAACGTCATCGCCAACGTTAACAAACCTACCCTCATCCTGAGCCACAACAAGACCTTGGCTGCCCAGTTGTATGAAGAGATGCGCGGGTTCTTTCCTGACAATGCCATCGAATACTACGTCAGCTACTATGACTACTATCAACCGGAGGCCTATCTGCCTTCCAGCGACACGTATATTGAAAAAGACCTTGCCATCAATGACGAGATTGACCGGCTGCGCCTTTCTGCTGTTACAGCCCTGCTCTCTGGCAGAAGAGATGTTGTCATCATTTCCAGCGTTTCATGCATCTACGGCATGGGCGGACCTGCCGCCATGCATAGCAGCGTTATTCCCATCAAGAAAGGACAGAAACTTGACCGCAACATGCTGCTGCGCAGGTTGGTAGACGCGTTGTATGTACGCAACGACGTTGACCTGCAGCGTGGAAATTTCCGCGTGAAAGGCGACCACGTTGACGTGTTCATGGCTTATTCCGAAAACGTGTTACGCATAACGTGGTGGGACGACGAGATTGACGAAATCGAGGAAATAGATGCCATCACCAATCACCGGCTGGCCAGTTTCGACGATTATCAGATTTACCCTGCCAACCTGTTTGTCACTTCGAAGGAACAGACGGAGATTGCCATCCGCCAGATACAAGACGACCTTGCTGAGCGCGTAGAATACTATAACGAACTTGGTGACCCGCTGCGAGCTAATCGCATTAAGGAGCGTGTGGAATACGACATGGAGATGATTAAAGAACTGGGCCACTGCTCTGGCATCGAGAACTACTCGCGCTACTTCGACGGACGAGAGCCGGGGCAAAAGCCTTATTGCCTGCTCGACTTCTTCCCTGACGACTATCTCATGGTCATCGACGAGAGCCACGTTTCCGTGCCTCAACTCAACGCCATGTATGGTGGCGACAGGGCACGCAAACAGAATCTTGTGGAATATGGATTCCGCCTTCCTGCCGCTTTCGACAACCGCCCCTTGCGCTTCGACGAGTTTCAGGAGATGGTCAATCAGGTTATCTACGTCTCGGCCACCCCTGCCGACTTCGAGCTGATGGAGTCCGAGGGCGTCGTCGTTGAACAGGTGATTCGCCCGACGGGACTGCTTGACCCAGAGATAGAAGTAAGGCCGACGGAGAACCAGATTGACGACCTGCTCGACGAAATCATCCAGCGTGCCGAACGCGATGAGCGGGTACTCGTCACCACCCTTACAAAGCGTATGGCAGAAGAGTTGACGACGTATCTGCTCAACCACGAGATCAGAGCCAACTACATCCATTCGGACGTGGCGACACTCGACCGAGTGAAAATCATGACCGACCTTCGTGCAGGACTGTTCGACGTGCTTGTTGGCGTCAATCTGCTTCGCGAAGGCCTCGACTTACCTGAGGTATCCCTGGTTGCCATTCTCGATGCCGACAAGGAAGGCTTCCTACGCAATCACCGCTCGCTCACCCAGACGGCAGGCCGGGCAGCACGCAACGTGAACGGACATGTCATCATGTATGCAGACACGATTACGGAGAGTATGCAACGCACGATTGACGAAACCAACCGCCGCCGCACGAAGCAGTTGAAGTATAACGAGGAACATGGCATCACGCCACAACAGATTGTGAAGGCTATCGGTTCTTCGCTCAACACGGAGAAGAACCACGACGCTCAGTCGGGAAGAACCATGCCCACAAGCCCTCAGCGCCAACCCATTCCTTACGTTCCATCGGCAGACAACGAGAGTGGGCGCATGGTGGCCGACCCGATTGTTCAGCATATGACACGCGAGCAACTTCAAAAGAGCATCGACAACACCACGGCACTCATGCAACAGGCCGCCAAAGAACTGGACTTCCTTCAGGCTGCCCAGTATCGCGACGAAATTCTGCGCCTGCAAGCGCTGCTTGAGGAAAAGTCCTGACCGAAACCGTCATTCAAACATGGCTTCCAGCAACTCCTTCACGTGGCCGGGAAGGACGACGTGATGATTGCCAATAGGATTCCTGAGGAAGTAGCTGGCTTCATCCGGACGACTGAGCCTGATGACTTGCTGAGTACGGCACAAGTCGCTCTTCGACTGGCATGCTTCCAGCGTGCCTTCCGCTGCGAAGAAACGATCCAGCCTGCCGGAAGTCTTGAAGATGGTGACCGGGCCTTCCTTCACATAGCCCCTGATGCCGACGCCAATGCCCGACTCGAAGTGGGTGTCCAGTTCATATCGTTCAGTCATTGCGAGCGGTATGGTGCAATGGGCAAACAGCACTTCGCCCGTTTCGGTACTGATATGAGCGGGGTTAGCCTGAAATCCCGACACCCCTATCAAAGTGCGGGCAATCATCATCGAAATCATCGTGGGCACATCGCCTTCACAACCAGCCACAAGTCCTTCGCTGTTGAGTCTTGCCAGAGCGATGCAACCCGTATTGCGGACGGCTGTCAGCAGGTCGAAGCAGCGAATGGTAAGTCCCTGTAGTTCATATCGTTCGGCAATATTCTTTAAAGCGAAATAAAGCCTTGTGGCATCGTTTAAGGAATCCTTGACGGCCATAGCATCCTGTCGGCGCAGAGGAGCCACATGAGCCGACAGGTCAGCCACTTCTTCCGATACATCGGCCTGCGCGAGTGCATGGAACTCGTCGAGCAATTCTTCCATCGGAATCGAAACCAGTTCCATTCCAAGCTTTTCCCTGACGACACTCGCATCATAGACACTCGAAATCAACCAGTCGGAAGGCTCGCCGACAATGCCCAAACGACATCCTCTCAGCCTCTGGCGTGCTTCCCCCACCCTCGCCAACAACTCTATACGATGGCTCACGTACGCTTGCGAGCCGTGCAGGATTTCTCCCTTCAGCCCCTGTTGGCGCAGGAACGACAGGATTTCCATCGATGCCGCCAGCGAATTGCTTTTTCCTGACGTCAGCAGATAGAAAGGCTGACTGCTCTTTGGCAGCAATGATGGCAACAGCTGACGGAAGACGCCCTCGGTGCCACCAGTTCGCACATAGATGAGCGACAATGGGGCCGAACCGTAGTCAGCGTAGTCGGCTGAACGATACTCAAAATCTATGTTCAAACTATGCAGGAACTCCTTGGTGACAGCTTCTACTGCCTGTTCGTCGTGAAGCGGCGAAGTCAATGTGTAAAGGGAAATACGTGCCATAAGGTTTTATAGATGAAATGCTTGATGAAACAAAACTGAACTAACGAAAAATGCCGCAGACACTACGATGAGCGCTGCGGCACGATTACTGTTTTCTTTTTCGGATAAATGAACGCATCCAACGTCGGCTTTAAGCCTCAGCGGGAGCCTCTTCTGCAGGAGCAGCCTCGGCCTCAGCCTCAGCAGCAGCTGCGGCAGCCTTCTTTTCGGCCACCTTCTTGGCAATAGCCTCGTTCATCTTCTTCTCTGCCTCAAGTTCCTTGGCAGCAGCGTCCTTCTTGGCCTTCAGCTCGCCTTCGCGAACAGCGTTGAGACCCTTCTCCTTAGCCTGCTTCCAAGCGTCAAACTTAGCCTGGGCAGCAGCCTCGTCGAAAGCACCCTTCTTCACACCGCCACGGAGGTGCTTCATCAGCAGCACGCCCTCACGGCTCAGGATGTTACGAACTGTGTCGGTGGGCTGTGCGCCAACCTCCAACCAATAAAGTGCACGCTCGAAATTCAAATCTACAGTAGCAGGATTGGTGTTAGGATTGTACATACCAATCTTCTCGATAAACTTACCATCTCGTGGTGCTCTCACGTCAGCGGCTACAATGCGATACACTGCATAGCCCTTGCGACCGCCGCGCTGCAATCTGATTTTTGTTGCCATTGTTTTTGTTAAATTTTTTGTTGTTAAAATTGAATTTCATGCTACTATCTCGTAATAGCGGCTGCAAAGGTACGAAGAATTATTGACATACGAGTAGCGATGAATGAAAAAATGGCTGTCAGGCAGCAATTTTTAACATTCTTTCTCTACATCACGCCGTCTTCGCGTAGTTTCTTCTGCCATTTCCAAGCTGAAGCAAGCACATCCTCAATAGGTGTTTCGGCTTTCCAGCCCAATACCTTGTTGGCTTTGTCTACATTGCCCCACACCTTCTCGATGTCGCCTTCACGACGCGGAGCAAATTCCCAATTGAGCTTCACGCCCGTAGCCTTCTCGAAGCCTTTCACCACCTCAAGAGTGGACAGGCCGCGACCAGTTCCGATGTTGAAATACTCCAGTTTGTCGCCATCACCGTCGAGCACGCGGGTCATAGCCTTCACATGGGCCTTGGCAAGGTCAACCACGTAGATGTAGTCGCGGATGCAAGTGCCGTCGGGAGTGTTGTAGTCGTTGCCGAAAATCTTCAGCTGCTTGCGCACGCCGATAGCCGTCTGAGTGACGAATGGAATGAGGTTCATGGGCACGCCGAGGGGCAATTCGCCAATCTCAGCACTGGGATGAGCACCGATGGGGTTGAAGTAGCGCAGCACGATCGACTTGATGGGAGCGCCAGAGTGGATGTAGTCGGCGATGATTTCCTCGTTGATCTGCTTCGTGTTGCCATAGGGCGAGAGGGCCTTCTGAATGGGGGCCTCCTCGGTGACGGGAAGGTTTTCCTTTGAGGGCTGACCGTAGACGGTGCACGAGCTGGAGAAGATGATGCCCTTCACTTCGTACTTGGGCATGAGCTCCAAGAGGTTGATGAGCGAAACGATGTTGTTGCGATAGTAGAGCAGCGGCTTCTCCACGCTCTCACCGACAGCCTTCGAGGCAGCAAAGTGGATGATGCCTTCAATCTTCGGATACTTCTGGAAGACGGCCTCAGTGGCATCCTTGTCGCGCAGGTCCACCTGCTCAAAGGCCGGACGGATGCCCGTGATTTTCTCAATGCCGTCGAGTACTTCAATCTTCGAGTTCGACAGATTGTCGACAATAACAACTTCGTAGCCTGCCTGCTGCAGTTCTACGGTGGTGTGCGAACCGATGAAACCGGTTCCGCCTGTAACAAGAATTGTTTGCTTCATTTTTTGATTGATGGTTTTGTAATAACTGATTTTCTGAGTGCAAAGTTACAAATAAGTGAGCGAAAAGCAAAGAGAAAACCGTTTTTTCTTTTCTGAGAGCTATAGAAAATATCTCTTCGCCGCGTGTTCCGCCCCCCAAGGACGTGCCGGCTACGATTCTTTTCACGCGCAAGTTTTAATAATGGTATTATTGCGCTATCAACAAAAAAAAGAGTGCCCCAACCTCAGCATGCATCTACACCCTACGGAGCATGCATCTACACCCTACGGAACACTGCTCTCTATCCTACGGAACGTGCTCCTCCACCCTACGGAACACGGCTCTCTACCCTCCAACCCACGGCTCTGCGACTTACGGGGGCAAAGGCTGCAAAACTGCAAATTGCATGCATAATCTCTTGGGGGTAGAGGACGGGAGGAAAAGTAAAAAAATGTATATTACATTATATAATTTATTATATATCAATTAGTTATATTACTATCTTACTATATCCACCCCCTACTCCACTCATCTCGCCGCCGAAAAAAAAAGTCATGCAGTTTGCAGCCTTGCAGCCTTGCAACCTTTCCACTGCCATTTTTTCCGCCAATCCCTTTGCCGTATTAAATATTATTGCTATCTTTGCCGCAGAAATCATCAAAAGAAAGGATAAGTATGCAAGTAAACGCAATGAACAAGGCGCAAATGATGATTCTTGAATCGTTTGCTGGAGCACGCGATGAGCAGGAGCTAAATGCTTTGATGGATTTGCTGCGCAACTTCTATGCCTCCAGGCTTGAGGCAGAGATGCAACGTTTGTGGGATAATGGCACGCTGGATCAGCAAGCCCTCGACCAACTGCGTGAAGAGCACCTGCGCACTCCCTACCATCAATAACTTTTTCATTCGTTATTTTCTATGCCACGTATAGTGCTTGACACCAATTGCCTGCTACAGATTCTTGGGGCACGGAGCCAGTATCATTTCCTGTTCTCCGCATTCCTTGAAGGTGCTTATTCGCTATGTGTTTCTACCGAGATACTTCTCGAATATGAGGAAATTCTACGCGTGAAGGCATCTCCTGTGGCGGCAGACCTGTTTATGAAAGTAATTGCACGTTCACATAATGTAGAACGTAAAGACCCGTATTTCCATTTAGGAATTGTCAAACAAGATCCTGACGACAACAAGTTTGTTGACTGTGCTTTCGTCAGTCAGGCCGACTACATTGTAACCGATGACAAGCATTTCGATGATGTGGCCCAGTCTGAATTCCCGCAATTCATGGTTGTGGGTCTTGATGCCTTCGCCGAGATAATGAGGAATAAGAATTCTTGACCCTCTGATAATGATAAAGTATGACGCTGGCCAACATTGCCCTGGTGCTGATCCATCAGACCGACTTCCTGCTCTACCGCCTGCTGGAGAAACTGAAGAAGGACTTCCTGGAGCATGGTGGCATCAAGGAGCAGATGTCGCAGGCAAGGCGTAACTGGAGGGAGCAGCATGGGTATGGGGGGTATGGGAATTATGGGAGGAATGGGAATAATGGCCAACCAGATGGTGGGAAAAGGATAGATAGCAATATATAATAAAAATGTAATATCAAGAACTCACGAAATAAGAATTATGATACAGACACAACTATTAAAACTCGACCCTCCCTATCAGATCATCTCAGCAAATGGTTATGTGGGTATTCAAGTGGCAACGCTGATTGTTACTGAAGAACTAACGAATCCTCGCCCAACGCCATTTTCACGTGCTTACATTGAGAATCACAGCTATCCCGTGGTGAATTATGGTCTGAAGCAAGGCCTTGAAGAGCAGATGAAATACACCAACTCGTATCTGGACGATGTGGAACGGAGTCGGATAACAATGCGTATGCAGCCCGAGGGTGCTGTATGGGATGGCGTAGATGTGAAAGATGTTCGAGTGCTGGGGTTGGCTGGTGCGAGCAATGAAAATATCGACCTGAGTTATTTTGTTTATCTCATCCCATCCGTAAGAGGCTTCGACCCCTCACTACATGTTTGGGACCGGATATCTACATCTCGTATCTTTGATTTATACACAGGTTTGGCCAAAGTGGGGTTGAAAACACAAAAACTGTCTGCAAAATCTTATCACACCCCCTGGGGCGATGAGGTAGATGAAAATAGAGAGTTTAGAATAACCTTGTCAATAGAAGAAATGACAGCTAATGACGCTCGTTGCATTAAGGTGCTTATAAGAGAAAAAAGGTTTGATATAGAGATTTATGGAGATGAAAGCATCTATTTCAGATGTTTAGTAGATCCATCAACAGAGGATAGTGTCAACGAATGTGCCGCAACCATAGCTGAAGCTCTTCACGGGTTATCATGGTTCTTGCCTACGCGAAACCTTCAATTGTTGACAACCGACGTCCTGACTAAAGTCGGAGACTCTGAAGTTGAATTCATGCCTTCTCTAATAGACCAAATAAACGAAAACTACAAAAATCTTCGATGACAGACTTCATTGTCAAGGCAGTTCATCTTGATGGCTTTAGCTGGCCAGTCATGGCTATGCTCAGGAGCTTAGATGGGAAGGAACTGGGCGACGCTGAATGGTGGCGCCGCATGGCCGTATTGCAGAATGCTGCCGCCCGCACCGGCGACGGCAATCTGCTTGCTGTCCTTGACAATGCAAGGAAGAATCGCTTTAATGTAGGATTCGAAGCTCCCGAGGTGGTTAGCACAAACAATCTGCCCCCGCTTTCTGCTGAAGAATGTGTCAAGAGGTGGTTTCAGGAACTTGATGAAGACAATAAGTTGAATATTCTGAAAGTCGCTATGACCAAAATGCTTGAAGCTTCTGACGACGAAGGAAAGAAACTATTTGCCAAAAAACAACACTGGATGGCAGTGTATATGGTCATCCGCGACAGGTTGGGCATGAATATACCGCAAAAAAAATTCAGTACATACGCAGAGAAGATTACTCCCGTCGAGTGTCCTGCCATACTTCGAATAAGTGCAACGACTATGACAAACTTTTCGAAGACTGTACCAGATGGTATGTACTTCAAATTAAAAACGAATCAGAATCCCTTTTATCCCCAATGCAGTTTCCTTTGGACATGCATCAAGGGATTGTATTATTCGAAGATTTCTACTGACGAATAGTAAAACTCTTTATATGTTTTACTAATCAGCCACTTGTTTATACTACAGCTTACTAATAAGTTGCAGAGTTTTCCTTTTTTTATTTCCTTTGCACCGTGAAGTTTAGGCTTAGCTGGTGCATTTTGTTTTTGTGGCAGCCGTAGCAAACCTTCCCACTCAATGCTAGCAAAGAGTGGCTAACATGAATTTATGAACGCTAACAACAAGTAAGTTATGGAGAACTATAGATTTTCTTATCAAGAGAATCAATTTTTCGGCGAGTGCCTGCCGTGCACTGCCGCAGTGTTTAACCAGCTGATAGACTCTCCGGAGGTGGCGTGGAAGATAAAGACCCGCCGTGCTGTGGAGCAGGCTATCACGGAAGCAAGGCCTCTGGACGATTTTGTCCAGAGTGCCGCCTTCCAGAAGTTTTGCCAGAAGGAAGAGAGCAAGGAGAAGACCGCCAGCCACTTCAAGCAACTCAGCGTGGAGGAGAAACTCCGGCAGTGGACCAACTCGCTGAAGGAGTCGCAGCCGTGCTTCATCTTCGGTGTGGCAGGCTTTGAGGAAGTGTTGGTGAAGGGAAAGGATGGCACTGAGCGTCCTTTCCATCGCCGCAAGCAGGAGGCCATACTGGGGCTCTCAGGGCTGTTCATGTGGGACGGCGACCACTTGCCCGTCAGTCCGGAAGAGTTGTTCAAGAAGACGCAAGTGGAGGGCTTCCCGTGGAAGATACTGCTTGCCCACAAGACTTCCTCGGGACATGGTCTGAGGCTTGTTGCTGAGGCCCGTACGGAGGTGGGCAACATTGCCGACAACCAGATTCAGCTGGCTCAGGACTTGGGCGTTTACGACATGATGGGCACAACGGGAAAGCCTGTGGTCGACGACTCCTGCATCGATGCCTCCCGCATCAGCTACTGTCCTCAGCGTGAAGACATCTTTTATATAGATGAGGAGGCGCTGTTCTCTGAGCAGAAGCCCGGAGCGGACGGCTACCTGAATGATTTCGACCGTAGATATCGTGAGGCCTATCGGCAGGGCAAGACTCAGCCTACTGCCTCCGTTGCTTTCTTCAAGCCTTCGACTGAAGCTGCATTGCCGCTGTCTTCTCCTACTACGGTGGCCCAGACATCAGCAACGACCCCTGCTGCTACCCAGCAACCTTCAACTACCCCTGGGGTGAAGGCAGAGAGGTTCGGTCATCCACTGGAGGACTATATCAACGCTTTGCTGCCCAACGGGGCTCCTGTGGGCAGTCGGCATGAGTGGATGCTGAAACTCTTCACCGACCTGCTCATCCTCTGCGACAACAACGAGGGGCAGGCCCGACGGGTGATAGAAGCCTTGCCCTGGGTGCAGGACGTCGTAAGGGAGCGTGGCATGCAGGAGTTGGACAACATCATAGATTCCTGCAAGAAGCGCAACAAAAAACGCGAATCAGAGAACCTCTATCCCCTGCAGCCCTCACAGGTCATGCGCAGAGCCATAGAAGTGGTTTGTAAGCGCAAATACGCTGAACTTGTGAAGGAAGAGCACCAGCAGGCCATGAACCTCGTAGGCCACAGTTACCACGACGAGGAGACACTTATGCTGGAGCGCATGGGTAAGGAAATCAAGAAGCTCATGCCCTTCTATCCCTTGCTGAAGTTGGCCTGCCACAAGCTGAAGCCCAAGCACCACGTGGCAGCAATGTTCCTGATAGGAGCCTACGGCATGACACTCATGACGAGGTGCTGGTACCGCTTCTGGAGTGAGCCCAACCGCCAGTGCCGTCTGAACACCATCCTTGAACTCATAGGGAGATCCGGTTCTGGAAAGCACATCGCCGTAGATTTCTACGAGCTGATGATGCAACCCGTGAAGGATGCCGACAAGGCTCAGATAGACGCACTCAATAAATGGAATGCCGAGAAGGACCAGAACAGTGGTGCCAACAAGAACAAGACTCCCCGTCCGAAGGGCATCCTGCGTTGTCTGCCAGCTGAGGCTTCGGCAGCTGCCATCCGAGAGGCTGAGTTCAATGCAAAGGAAGAGATTGACGGAGAGGAGTGGCCGCTGCACGTGTTCCAGTTCAACTCTGAGTTAGACAATTTGTTGAGGAACCAGAAGGTGAACTACATGAACATCGATGCCCTCTTCCTAAAGAGCCTGCACAATGAGCCAGCTGGTGCTTTCCTGAAGACTGCTTCCTCGAATGTGGGTGAATATAACGTTCACTTCAATGGAGTTTTTACCGGTACTGCCGATGCCCTCAGCAAGCAGGCCACAACATCGAACTTTGCACGAGGACTGCTGCAGCGACTGGTGACCATTCCCATGGGCGACAGCAACTTTGAAATGAGAGAATATCGGGAATACACCGAGGAGGACCGTCTGCGTGATGAGCAGCTGAGGCAGTGGTCCTACAATCTTGACAAGACGAAGGGAGAAATACCCTGCACGGCTCTCTCGAAGGCCCTGCACGACTGGACCAGGAACCAGATGGAAGATGCCAAGGAGGAAGGTTCGAAGGCTCTGGAGGACCTGGTGAAGCGCCCCTGCTGGCATGCCATCAACAATGCCCTGCCCTTCATCGTGAGCCGCCACTGGGGCGAGATGGTGGAGGACAGCGACGGCAGGATGAAGTGTGGCCCCAGCTTTGCCATCGACAAGACCGACGTCAGGCTGACCCTTCTCATGGCGAATGCTCAGATGGCTTTCCAGAAGTATTTCTTCCTGCCCATAGGCGAGGAACTGTACAACAACCAGGAGATAGCAGCGGCAGCAAACCATCAGTCGACGCAAAGACTGAAACTGTCCTTCAACCGGCTGCCTCAGGTCTTCACCTCTGCCGACGTGGCCAGGGAATATGGTTACGAGAGCAAGGGTTCCATCACCAGCCGACTGAAACGCCTGCAGGACGAGGGCCTGGCTCAGAAGATTCGCTCAGGAGCCGACAAGGGAAAGTACCGAAAGCTGGCGTAAGGGAGGGGTGAAAGGTGAAAAGGTGAAGGACTGCAAGGCTGCAAGGCTGCAAGGCTGCAAATTGCACGCAGTCCTCACCACCCCCTCTCTTAGAATCGGCTCGGCCTGTTTTGACCCGACTTTATCGGTGAAGACAAGAACTGCAGGGCGCATGGCAAGGGAAAACAAAAAGGAGAACCATTCTTTCGAACGATTCTCCACAAGAAAAAGATTGTCGGGGCGACAGGATTCGAACCTGCGGCCGCCTGGTCCCAAACCAGGAGCGCTACCGGGCTGCGCTACACCCCGCCGTTTCTTTGCGGATGCAAAGGTACAAAGAATAATCGAGAATTGACAAATGAAAGCTGAAAATTTGCCAAACGCATCAGAAATTTAACATTCTTTGTACGTAAAAGAACCCATCTTCTTGCATAGAAGAACCCAGAAAACAAAAGATTCCCGCCCCGAAGGACGAGAATCTTCTATCTGAATGAACTGTTAACATATTACTTGATAATGCCCTGCTCTACGAAAATCTTCTTCAGAGCCTGCACGGCACGCTCCACCTGTTCGTTGGTGTGGGTGGCCATCAGGGCAAAGCGTACGAGCGTGTCCTCAGGTGCGCATGCAGGAGGAATGACGGGGTTGATGAACACGCCGGCGTTATAGGCCAGTGCCGTCACGAGGAACGTCTTGTCGACATCGCGCACGTAGAGCGGAATGATGGGGCTCTCGGTATCGCCAATCTCAAAGCCTTCCTCACGGAAACGCTTCAAGGCATAGCGGGTGACGTCCCAAAGTCGCTCGATGCGTTCGGGTTCCTGCTGGATGATGTGCAGAGCCTCCATAGCTGCTGCGGTGGCAGCAGGAGTGTTCGAGGCACTAAAGATGTAGGTGCGGCAGGTGTGGCGCAGCCAGTTGATGGTGTCGAAGTCGGAAGCAATGAAGCCACCGATGGAAGCCAGCGACTTCGAGAAGGTGCCCATGATGAGGTCCACCTCGTCGGTAAGTCCGAAGTGGTCGCAGACACCGCGTCCCTGCTTGCCAAACACGCCGATGCCGTGAGCCTCGTCAACCATGATAGAGCAGTTGTACTTGTGCTTCAGCTCGACGATGGCGGGCAGATTGCAAAGGTCGCCTTCCATTGAGAACACTCCGTCGACAACAATCAGCTTCACGGCTTCCTCGGGCAGGCGCTGCAGCACGCGCTCCAGGTCCTGCATGTCGTTGTGCTTGTAGTGGAGCTGCTTGGCAAACGACAGGCGGCGGCCATCAACGATGGAAGCATGGTCGCGATCGTCGCAGATGACGAAGTCGTCCTTACTGAGCAAAGCGGGAATGACGCCCTGGTTGACTGAGAAGCCCGTGGAGAAGCACATCGAGGCATCCTTGTGAACGAACTCAGCCAGTTCTTTCTCCAACTGCTCGTGCAGGTCAAGCGTACCGTTGAGGAAACGGCTGCCAGCACATCCGGAACCATATTTGTCGAGAGCCTCCTTGGCTTTAGCTATAATGCGTTCGTCGCCCGTAAGGCCTGTGTAGGCGTTCGAGCCGAACATAAGAACATGATGGCCGTCCATCTCGACCTCAGTACCCTGCTTGCTTGTGATAGCACGAAAATAAGGATAGATTCCCAGCTCAGCGTACTTCTGCGGACGGCGATAGCTCTTGTATCTTTCTTGTAGTTGTCCCATTATTTAGAATAGGTGTAGAAAATCTACAAATTAAACATTCAGGCTGCAAAGGTACAAAAAAAATTGTTAACATGTTCTTTTTTTCTAAGAAATCTTTCTTTTTGATAAAATATTGCATAAAAAATTGGACTATTAGGCCATGTTTTTGTAATTTTGCAGCATGAAGAGAATCGTTTTCATCATGAATCCCATTTCCGGGACTCAGAACAAGGCAGGCATACCAGAACTCATAGAGCGCACGCTCGATCACGAGCAGTTCAGCTATGAGCTACGCCTGACGGAGCATGCCGGTCACGCCAGCGAGATAGCCAACGAGGCTAAGGAGCAGGGTGTCGACATCGTCGTTGCCATTGGTGGCGACGGCACCGTGAACGAAGTGGCACGCGCCATCGTCCACTCCAACACGGCCCTGGGCATCATGCCTTGCGGGTCGGGCAACGGGTTGGCTCGCCACCTGTTGCTGCCCATGAACCTGAAGAAATCGATTGAGATACTGAATCGCTGCGAGATTCACGAACTTGACTATGGCATCATCAACGGCCATGCTTTCTTCTGCACCTGCGGAATGGGGTTCGATGCCTTCGTCAGTCAGAAGTTTGCCGAGGCTGGCAAGCGCGGACCTATCACCTATGTGGAAAACGTGCTGCGCGAAGGGCTGAAGTACAAGCCCGAGACCTACGAGATACAAGACGAGCAGGGCACAACACGTGCCAAGGCTTTCCTCATTTCGTGTGCCAACGCGTCGCAATATGGCAACAACGCCTACATTGCTCCACAGGCATCGATGAGCGACGGGCTGCTGGATGTCATCATCATGGAACCGTTCGACGTGATTGAAGCTCCGCAAATCAGCATCGAGATGTTCAACAAGACGCTCGACAAGAATTCGAAAATCAAGACCTTCAAATGTCAGCGACTGCACATCCACCGCAAGCAGCCGGGATTCATTCACTTTGACGGCGACCCCGTGATGACCGATGCCGACGTAGACATTGAGTTGAAGCCCAAGGGCATACGCGTCGTCGTGAATCCCGACGGCGACAAGCGTCTACGTCGTCCGAACGCCCTGCAGAGCGCTGCCAGCGAACTGTTCAACGAAATCAACATTGTGCGCGACGACCTGACGAAGCAGCGCCGACATGTGCTGGCACTGAGCAAGGTGTTGCAGCGCAAGCTGAACAAATAAGAAGAAACACACATTACAGATAGAAATCGGCCGTCAATGCTGCATACCAGCAGCTGCGTGTCCCGTCTGCATTCTGCAGACAAACCTCCTCGCGCTCGAACATTGCCGGCTGGTGCTTGCGGAAAGCCAGAAGACAACGTCGTGCAGGCTTACGGGGCGTCGTCTTCACAAAACACTGACGGGAAACGAATAGCCCGGAAAGATGGGCATAAGAACAGAAACTCCCAACACTTTCACTCGGCACAATGGCGCTGAACACGCCATCGTCGGCCAACAGACTTCCTACACCAGAAAAAAGGTCGGCAAAGGGAAGTGTGTCGGCATGTCTTGCTGTAGCCCTTGCCTGATCAGGATTTCGAAGGCTATGCTCGAAGTACGGCGGATTGGAGACTATTGACGGGAACGAGGTTTCACCCTTCGCAGCAAAGTCCTGCAACGACGAGCACACCACCTCTACCCTATCGGCAAAGGGCGATGCCTGCACGTTTTCCAGGGCCTGGCTGCTGGCATCGGCATCGATGTCGATACCCACGACTGAGGATTCGGGAAAGCGCTGAGCCATCATCAAGGCGATGACACCCGTTCCCGTGCCAATATCAAGCACGCGAGTTCCGCCCTCGGCCCACGCCCCGAGCAGCACGCCGTCGGTACCCACTTTCATTGCCGTGCGGTCTTGGCAGATGTGGAATTGTTTGAAGCTGAAATCGCCCATTGTCTCTTAATCCTTACGCTGTTTTATACTCAATAACGCCTGAGTTGGGTTTTTATTTTGTCCTTTTAGCCATTTCTTACACATTATTAAATAAAATTGTGTTTAGCAACAGGACTTTTATAAAGAAAAATTTGTAACTTTGCAGGCTCAAAGCCGCCATGACGACTTTTTCAATAGGAATAAACTTTTCATTCAGAAGCAGAAGTAAGAGATAACAATGCCAAAGAAATCAAATACATCCATTCAGATGATTGCCGACTACGAGGGCGATATTGAGTCGCTCTTCGGCATAGAAGCCGAGGGAGTAATACCCATTCTGGCCACACGCAACATCATGTTGTTCCCCGGCGTCATCACACCCATCATCATCGGACGCGAAGCCAGCATCAACCTCGTAGAGAAACTGAAGCAAAAGCCCGAACTGACTTTTGCCGTTTTCTGCCAGAAGAGCTCGGATGTAGAGGAGCCTAAAGAGGGCGACCTCTACGAATACGGCGCTTATGCCAAGCTGGTGAGAGTAATCGACATGCCAGGCTCAGGCAACAACGTGACCATCATCGTGCAGGCTTTTGGCCGCTGCCATTTGGAAGGCATCAACAGCCAGCGCCCCTATCTGACGGGCTACACCACACTCATCAAAGAGGAAATGCCTGCGAAGCGCGACAAGACATTCCGCACAGCTGTGGAAGACCTGCGGCAGACGGCCGTGGAATACATCCGCCAGAACGAGGACATTCCCGACGAATCGCAGTTTGCGCTGAACAACATCCAGAACGATGTGCTCGTCGTCAACTTCATCTGCACCAACATGCCTATCAACGTCGCCGACAAGATCAAGATGCTGGCGGCCAACTCTATGATGGAGCGTGTCATCGAGTTGCTGAAGACGCTCAACAAAGAGATTCAACTGCTGCAACTGAAGCAGGACATTCGCACGAAGACTCGCGAAGACATTGACGAGCAGCAACGCGAATACTTCCTGCAACAGCAGATCAAGAATATCAAGGAGGAACTGGGCAACGGAGAAGGCTCACCCGAACGACACGAGCTGGAAGAGAAGGCTCGCGGCAAGAAATGGCCAGAGGAAGTGGAAAAAGTGTTCTACAAGGAATTGGACAAACTGGACACGCTGAACCCGCAAAGCCCTGACTTCAGCGTACTGGTGAACTACCTTCAGACGATGGTCAGCCTTCCATGGGGCGAGTATACACATGACAACCTCGACCTGAAGCGTGCCCAGAAGATATTGGACCGCGACCACTACGGAATGGAGAAGGTGAAGGAGCGCATTCTGGAATACATGGCCGTGCTGCAACTGCGCGGCGACCTGAAGAGCCCCATCATCTGCCTCTATGGTCCTCCGGGAGTGGGTAAGACAAGTCTGGGCAAGTCGATTGCTGCCGCCATGAAGCGCAAGTACGTCAGAGTGAGCCTTGGTGGACTACACGACGAGAGCGAGATACGCGGCCACCGTCGCACCTATGTGGGTGCCATGCCTGGCCGAATCATCAAGAGCATACAGAAAGCAGGATCGTCGAATCCCGTTTTCATCCTTGACGAAATTGACAAAATCACCCAGAACACCATCAACGGCGATCCCTCATCAGCCATGCTGGAGGTGCTCGACCCTGAGCAGAACTCGGCATTCCACGACAACTACCTCGACGTCGACTACGACCTGTCGAAGGTGCTCTTCATCGCCACCGCCAACAATCTGGGGACCATTCCCAAACCGCTGCTCGACCGAATGGAAATCATTGAGGTGAGCGGATACATCACCGAGGAGAAGATTGAGATTGCCAAGCGTCATCTCATTCCCCGCGAACTCGAGAATACAGGTTTGAAGAGCAAACAAAGCACCGTATATCCCAAGTTCAACAAGGCCGCCATCGAGAAAATCATCGAGCAGTACACGCGAGAGAGTGGCGTGCGCCAGTTGGAGAAGCAGGTGAACAAAGCGCTTCGCAAGATGGCTTTCATGAAAGCGCGCGACCTGGCTTTGCCCTTTGAGAAAATCACGCCTGAACAGATTGAAAGTTTGCTGGGCAAGCCGCCTTTCTACCGCGACATTTATCAAGGCAACAACTACGCCGGTGTCGTGACGGGACTTGCTTGGACAAGCGTCGGCGGTGAAATACTCTTCATCGAAACATCGCTCTCAAAGGGAAAGGCCGGCAAACTGACGCTGACAGGAAATCTGGGCGACGTGATGAAGGAGAGTGCCGTCATCGCGCTGGAATACGTCAAAGCCCACGTCGACACACTGGGCATCGACTACCGCATATTCGACCAGTGGAACATCCACATTCACGTGCCAGAGGGGGCAACGCCTAAGGACGGCCCGTCGGCAGGCATCACGATTGCCACCAGCATTGCTTCGGCACTTACCCAGCGCAAGGTGCGCAAGAACACAGCAATGACAGGTGAAATCACGCTGCGTGGAAAGGTTCTGCCCGTGGGTGGCATCAAGGAAAAGATTCTGGCTGCCAAGCGTGCCGGCATCACCGACATCGTGATGTGCCGAGACAACAAGAAAGACATCGACGAGATTCCCGAGATGTATCTCCAGGGAGTGCAATTCCACTATGTGGAGAACGTGCAAGATGTCTGGAAGTTTGCACTCACCGACGAACTGGTAGACAACCCTATCGTTTTCAAAATTGAAGAGGAAAAGAAATGAAGTTCGAACTGCAACATACCGACACAGCCTCTGATGCCCGTACAGGACTGATTACGACTGACCACGGCCAAATCAAAACGCCCATCTTCATGCCCGTCGGCACATGCGGGGCGGTGAAGGGTGTCCACTTTGCAGAGCTGCGCGAACAGGTGAAGGCCCAAATCATACTCGGCAACACCTATCACCTCTACCTGCGTCCTGGGCTCGACATCCTTCGCAAAGCGGGAGGACTTCACAAGTTCAACACGTGGGACCGTCCCATCCTGACCGACTCGGGCGGCTTCCAGGTGTTTTCGTTGACGGGCATCCGCAAATTGCGCGAGGAGGGCTGTGAGTTCCGCTCCCATATTGACGGTTCGAAACACATCTTCACACCTGAGAACGTGATGGACACGGAGCGCATCATTGGGGCCGACATCATGATGGCACTCGACGAATGCCCACCCGGACAAAGTGACTACCAGTATGCCAAGAAGTCGCTTGGAATGACGCAGCGCTGGCTCGACCGATGCATCAAGCGATTCAACGAAACAGAGCCGCTCTACGGCCACCATCAAAGCCTGTTCCCCATCGTGCAGGGCTGCACCTACAAAGACCTGCGCCAAGAGGCAGCAAAGTTCGTAGCCGACAAGGGAGCCGACGGCAATGCCATTGGCGGCTTGGCTGTCGGCGAACCCACGGAGGTGATGTACGAGATGATAGAGGTGGTCAACGAAATCCTTCCGAAGGACAAGCCACGCTACCTCATGGGGGTGGGCACACCTCAGAACATACTGGAAGCCATTGAGCGTGGTGTCGATATGTTCGACTGCGTGATGCCTACACGCAACGGGCGCAACGCAATGCTCTTCACTTACGAAGGCACGATGAACATGCGCAACAAGAAGTGGGAAGCCGACTTCAACCCCATCGACCCCGACGGCTGCGACATCGACCGCCTTCACACAAAAGCCTACCTGCACCACCTCTTCAAGGCCCAGGAGTTGCTGGCCATGCAGATAGCATCCATTCACAACCTGGCTTTCTACCTCCGACTGGTCACCGACGCGCGCACGCATATAGAACAAGGTGACTTCGTTGCATGGAAACGGAGTGTCATTGAGCAACTGGGCCGCAGAATCTGACAGACAGATGGAATACAAAAAGATTAGAAAACACCGCCGACTCTTGAAGACCGGCCGATGGATGCGAAAGCACTTCGGCTGGATGGCACGCTTGTTGAAGAAGCTCAAGCCCACCTTCATCAAGCGACTCGACTGGTATATTATCAAGAAATTCATCGGCACATATTTCTTCTCGATTATCCTGATTATCAGTATCGCCATTGTCTTCGACGTCAACGAGAACCTGGCCAAGTTCACTCAGTACCACGCACCGCTGAGTGCCATTGTGTTTGATTACTATGCCAACTTCGTGCCCTACTTCGCCAATCTTTTCAGCCCGTTGTTCGTCTTCATTTCCGTGATTTTCTTCACGTCGAAACTGGCCGGCAACTCTGAGATTATCGCGATGCTGGCAGCGGGAGTGTCGTTCAAGCGGCTCATGCGTCCATACATGATTTCCTGCGTATTCCTGTCGCTGCTGGCATTCTTCCTGAGCGCCTACGTCATCCCACACGGCACCGTCATCAGGCAAAACTTCGAAACCACCTACAAGAACAAGAAGAAGACAACGGCGGCCGACAACGTGCAGCTGCAGGTGGGACAAGGCATCATTGCCTACATACAGCACTACGACAACACTTCGAAGAAGGGCTACGGCTTTTCGCTCGACAAATTTGAGAACAAGAAACTGGTCAGCCACATGACGGCTACCGACATACAGTATGACACCATTTCCGACACGAAGTTTAAATGGAAAGCCCGCAACTGGAAGATTCGCCAGCTGAAAGGTTTGCGCGAGCATATCACCAGCGGAGCCCAGAAGGACACGATCATCATGATGGAGCCGATGGACCTTGTCTACTCAAAAGGACAACAGGAGACCTTCACATCGCCCGAGTTGCGCGAATACATCTCGAAACAGATTGACCGCGGGTCGGGCAACGTCGTGCAGTATCAAGTAGAATATCACAAACGCATCGCAGCATCGTTTGCCTCGTTCATCCTGACCATCATAGGCCTCTCGCTCTCTTCCCGCAAGCGCAAGGGAGGAATGGGTCTCTATCTGGGTATAGGTCTGGCGCTGAGTTTCACCTACATCATGCTGCAGACTATTTCCTCCACGTTCGCCATCAACGCAGGCTTCCCGCCCATGTTGGCAGCATGGATACCCAACCTCATCTTCGCCGTTGTTGCCTACTTCTGCTATAGGCACGCACCGAATTAAAGTTGAGAGTTGAGAGTTTAGAGTTGAGAGTCCTTTCTGACGAAAGTGTCCCTTCGGGCCGAGCGGAGAGATGAGGGGGCTTCCAGGATGACAGGATGATAAAGGAGGAATTTATATTAACAAGGTAAAAAGCGACAAAATGACATTTGAAGAAACATATCTGAACGACAACATCCTCGATGCCCTGTATGACATGCGGTTCGAGGAGATGACGCCGATACAAGAAAAATGCATACCTGAAATGCTCGACGGACGCGATGTTCTTGGAGTAGCACAGACAGGCACCGGAAAGACAGCAGCCTATCTGCTGCCTATTCTCTCGATGCTGGACGACGGCTATGCCGACTTCCCTGACGGACGTCACATCGAATTTCCCCAAGACGCCATCAACTGCGTCATCATGGCCCCCACACGCGAACTCGCACAGCAGATTGACCAAGCCATGCAGGGATTTGGCTACTATCTGCCCAACGTCAGCTCGGTGGCTGTATACGGAGGCAACGACGGCAACCGCTACTATCAGGAACTGAATGCGCTGAAGACGGGAGCATCGGTCATCATTGCCACTCCAGGGCGCTTCATCTCGCACCTCACGATGGACAACGTCGACATGAGCAGGGTCAGTTTCTTCGTACTCGACGAAGCCGACCGCATGCTCGACATGGGATTCTCCGACGACATTCTGAAGATAGCCAGCTACCTGCCCAAGACGTGCCAGACAGTCATGTTCTCGGCTACGATGCCCGACAAGATTGAACAGCTGGCCAAGTCGCTGCTCACCAATCCTGTCGAAGTGAAAATAGCTGTCAGCAAGCCCGCAGAGAAGATTCAGCAGTCGGCCTACGTGTGCTACGAAGCCCAGAAGCTGAAAATCATCCAGGAGATGTTCAAGCAAGGCGACCTGAAGCGCGTCATCATCTTCGCTGGAAAAATCAACAAGGTGAAGGACGTCTACCATGCCCTTCTGCGCATGAAGATCAACGCGGGGCAGATGCATAGCGACCTCTCACAGGCAGAGCGCGACGAGATGATGTTCCGCTTCAAGAGTGGGCAGGTCGACGTGCTCGTGGCTACCGACATCCTCTCGCGTGGCATTGATATCGACGATATTGCTATGGTGGTGAACTACGACGTCCCGCGTGATGCTGAAGACTACGTCCACCGCATTGGCCGAACAGCCCGTGCTGAACGTGATGGAAAGGCTGTCACTTTTATCAACGAGGAAGACGTACGCTATTTTATGCAGATAGAACGTTTCCTGGAGCGGGAAGTCATCAAGAATCCCCTGCCCGAAGGAATCGGAGAAGGCCCCGAATACAAGGCAGCACGCAGCAGCAGTGGTGGCGGCAAGGGACGCAGACGTGGCCGTAGCGGAAAGCGCAGACACGAAAAGAAGGGAACCCCGAAGTCGGCTGCTGCAAATGCTCCGCAAGAAGAGGCCAAGAAGAAACGTAAGCGACCTCGCAAAAAGAAAACTCAAGAAGCCGCGAAAGAAGCATAACAACAAATAAGCAAGCAAACAAACGAAAAAAGGGTGCCTTGGTGGGCACCCTTTCTTTTTCTATTTCTTACTGACTCTCTTCTTCACCTTCACGGCGGGAATCTTTAGTTTCTGGCCAGCCTTCACTTCCTTAATACCACCGTTGACAGCCTCCACATAGCACTCCATGCCTGGCCCCAGATATGCCTTGCTGATGCCGGCAAGAGTCTGACCTGCACGCACGGTGACAACTTCACTCACGCCTGTGATGACATAGGCTCCGAGTCGCACACGAGGATCCTTGTTGTAGGCAGCCTGATTGGGAATCGACTTGTCAGCTGCTTTGGCGGCAGCGGCAGCTTTGGCGGCAGCCTGTTGGGCAGCGGCTTTGGCGGCAGCGGCTTTAGCCTGTTCTGCCTTCTGAGCGGCAGCCTTCTGCTGTGCCAGCTTGACCGCCTGTTGCTGGGCTTTCTGCTCTGCTTGTTGCTTAGCCAGTTTGGCTGCTGCAGCAGCTTGTTCCTTCGCCAGTTTGACCTTACGGGCTTCCTCTTCCTTGGCGAGTTCTGCACGCTTGGCGTTGAGGGCCTCCTGATGCTTCAGTTCTTCGGCCTTGAGGGCTATCTCGCGTTCCTTCACCCGACGTTCGCGTTCAGCCATCTGTTCTTCGGTATTCTCCTGGGCGGTCTTGGCAGCCACGGCTTGACGGGGAGGCCTGCCTGGGCGGTTATCGTCGGGACGCACACCCGTGGCATGCAGATGGGTGTTGTGCTGGTCTTCCTGAATCTGAGCTACGAGATGGGCAATGCGGTTGTCACGATCCTGCAACAGCTTGTTCATATAATAGTAGCCGGCACCTGCTGCCACGAGCAGACAGGCGATCACTCCCATCAGCAGTTTCACCAGACGAGATTTCTTCTTGAGCTGAGCCGACAACTCAACGACTTCCTCATTTTCCTTGAGGGGATAACCGTAGTCATCCACTTTTGCTTGGTTTTCCATCAGATAATTCGGGGCTTGATAATTTGTTTCAGTTGTTTGTTCTTCTGCGGGTTCAAATTCTTCTGCCGATTCCTCCGTGTTTGCCTCAGAAACATCCTCTGCGGGGTCCATTTCCTCAGCAGCTTCCTCCGTGTTTGCCTCAGAAACATCCTCTGCGGGGTCCTCGGGCAATTCCTCGGCAGGCTCTTCACCAGCGTCCTCAACTAAGTTCTCTGCAGGTTCCTCTTGAGTCTCCACTGAAGCCTCCTCTTGAGGTTCCTCTTGAATTTCCTCTTGAGCTTCCTCAATAGATTCTTCTGCAAGCTCTACAATAGGCACCTCTTCCACAGGAGACACAGGAGCCACAGGAGCCACAAACTCTTCTGCCGCCTCGTTTGCCAGTTCCTCTACGGGCTCCTCCACAGGTTCAGATGCTGCGGAGGGAACGTCGGCAACATCCTCTGCATCAACATCTTCAGGCGACTCCGTCAGAGTGTTCTTGTACTTTGCATCTATCTCGTCAAAACTCACGCCATCGTTCACCACGACCGTCTCGAACTGAGCGAAGGGCTTGTTCACCAAGTCGCGCATGCTGGCCTCTGGCGAGAAGGAAATTTTCTCCCTCTGCCCGATTGTGATGCGCTGGCCGGTCTTCACACTTACGCTCTCCCTGGCACTGACCGCCGACACCTTGAACGTGCCGAGGCCCTTCACCTTCAGCTGCTTCTCGTAGTGCAGGGCGTCGTTGATGACATCCACCATCGTCAGGAGGAAGTGCTCAGCCTCGCGCTGCCCTATCTGTTGCTTTTCAGCGATGGCAGCTGCCAAATCATTTATTCTCCTCATGACTGTTCTCTCCATTTTTTAGTTTGTCCTTGATGGAAGCCGAAGGACGGAAGTTCATGACCAGTTTCGGCGGCACCAGCATGAGTTTGCCCGTCACAGGATTGACAAGCGTCTTCTCAAGCCGCTTTTTCACGTCGAACGTGCCAAGCCCAGCTATGTAGACAGGCTCACCCTCTTCAAGACACTCGCCGAGGGCGTCGATGAAGGATTGCACCAGTCGCCGTGTATCATTTTGCTTGTAGCCGGAACGATGGGCCAATTCAGCTATGAATTCCTTATTATTCATGTTGTTAATTTGGTTTATTGGGGTTTCACCACCTCTCCATAGAGGTCGAACTCGTCGCTGTCGTTGATGAGCACCTGGTAGTAGTGACCACGACGCAATCGGCCTGCCGAAGCATCAATGAGCACCTCGGGGTCCACCTCAGGCGAAGAGAACTCGGTGCGGCCGACGTAGTAGGCACCCTCCTTGCGGTCAATGACCACCTGCATCACCTTGCCCACTTTCTGGGCCTGCACCTCGGTGCTGATTTTTTGCTGCAGAGCCATGAGCCGAGCCAGTCGGTCTTGCTTCACGTCCTCAGGCACGTCGTCCTCGTAGTGCATGCCGCTGTAGGTGTCCTCCTCTTCTGAATAGGCAAAGGCACCCATGCGCTCGAAACGAGCCCAACGCACAAAGTCCATCAGTTGTTCGAAGTCCTCGTCGGTCTCTCCGGGAAAGCCCACCATCAGCGTTGTGCGCAGGTGAATGCCAGGCACGGCCTGCCTCATCTCGGTAATCAGCTGGCGGGTTTCCTCTGCCGTCACGTGGCGATGCATGCGCTCCAGCATGTGGTCGGAGATGTGCTGCAGGGCAATGTCGATATAGCGGCAGACGTTCTTCTTCTCGCGCATCACCGTCAGCAGTTCCATGGGGAATTGGTGAGGATAGGCATAATGCAGCCGTATCCACTTCACCCCCGGTATGTCGGCCATATCGCTGATGAGGTCGGCAATGTGCCGCTGGCCGTCAATGTCCAATCCATAATAGGTCAGCTCCTGAGCTATCACCTGAAACTCGCTGACTCCATCCTCCACCAGCCTTCTCACCTCAGCCAGGACATCTTCCTTCGGGCGGCTCTTGTGGTGACCTGTGATGACGGGAATGGCGCAGTAGGCACAATTCCGGTCGCAGCCCTCGCTGATCTTCACGTAGGCATAGTGGCCGGGAGTAGTGAGCGAGCGCACACCGGCACACGACGCTATCTCCTCTTTGCCCAAGTCCCTCAGCAGCTGCATGTAGTCGAACTTGCCGTAATAGCCATCCACCTGCGGAATCTCGCGCTTCAGATCGTCCATGTAACGTTGTGACAGACAGCCCATTACGTACAGTTTGCCTATCCTTCCCTCTTCCTTGGCCTGAGCCAGTTCCAGAATCATCCGTATGCTCTCTTCCTTAGCATCGGCTATGAATCCGCATGTGTTCACCACCACGATCTCGCCCTGCGGATGGGCAGCGTCGTGCTTGCAGACGAAGCCGTTGGCCTCTATCTGCTTTTTCAGGAGCTCGCTGTCCACCAGGTTCTTCGAGCATCCCATCGTGATGATATCTATCTGACCTTTCTTCAATTTCGGTTTCCTTTCAATCCTTAGTCCTTTCCAAACAGCGAGTCAACAAACTGCCGCTTGTTGAACAGCTGCAAGTCCTGCATGCCCTCACCAAGGCCGATGTACTTCACGGGCACCTTCAGCTGGTCGCTGATGCCAATCACCACGCCACCCTTGGCCGTGCCGTCGAGCTTGGTGATGGCCAGAGAAGTAATCTGGGTGACGGCGGCAAACTGACGAGCCTGCTCAAAAGCATTCTGACCCGTAGAGCCGTCCAGCACCAGCAGCACCTCGTCGGGAGCATCGGGCAGCACCTTCTTCATCACGTCCTTCACCTTTTTCAGCTCGTTCATCAGGCCCACCTTGTTGTGCAGTCGACCAGCCGTGTCGATGAGCACCACGTCGGCATCATTAGCCTTGGCCGATTGCAGCGTGTCGAAAGCCACCGAGGCAGGGTCGGCCCCCATCTGCTGCTTCACCACGGGCACCCCTACCCTTTCGCCCCAGATGCAGATTTGCTCTACGGCAGCAGCGCGGAACGTGTCGGCAGCACCCAGGTAGACCTTCTTTCCGGCTTGCTTGAACTGCCAAGCCAGCTTGCCGATGGTAGTGGTCTTGCCCACGCCGTTCACGCCCACCACCAGTATGACGTAAGGCTTGTGGTCGCCGGGCAAATCCCAGTCGTCCAAGTCGTCGGTATGGTTCTCAGCCAGCAGGGCTGCTATCTCGTCGCGCAAGATGCCGTTCAGCTCGGAGGTCGACACATACTTATCTCTCTCCACGCGCTCCTCAATGCGGCGGATAATCTTCAGCGTCGTGTCAACACCCACATCACTCGTTATCAGCACCTCTTCCAAATCGTCAAGCACCTCGTCGTCCACCTTCGACTTACCGGCGATGGCACGAGTCAGCTTGCCGAAAACACTCTCTTTTGTCTTCTCCAGACCCTTGTCCAGAGTTTCCTTCTTATTCCTATTAAAAAGACCGAATAAACCCATAATGCATTATTTTTCTGCAAAACTACTCAAAAAATCTGATATTTCCCAAATTTTATACGACGAATTATCACTTTCAGCAAAAAAAACGCTTCTTTTTTTTGGTTCTTAGGAAAAAAACACTTACCTTTGCACCCGCAATTGCCGATATGGCTCAGTTGGTAGAGCAACGCATTCGTAATGCGTGGGTCGCCGGTTCGAGTCCGGCTATCGGCTCTCAGCAGGGGGTTAACAGTCATTTTGGTTGGTGGTATTGCCCATGACCGAGGGTTGTTAACCTTTTTTCTTTCCGCGGTAATAGCTCAGTTGGTAGAGCATTGGCTTCCCAAGCCGAGGGTCGCGGGTTCGAGTCCCGTTTACCGCTCAACGCTGATAATCAAGGAGTTACGAAGTTAAAGAGCTTTGAAAACAGCAAATTCGGATTGATTTTTGAGGTTACAAAGTCGGTTTTTAAGGGCTTTTGAGGGCTGTTTTAGTACAGCAAATAGTACAGCAAGATTTGCTGACTGCAAAAAAGATTATTAGCTTAAAAACACAAGACAATGAGTAACTATCCCTATGTAGACATGATAAGGACAAAGACACATGCCGATGGCATGCTCCCTGTGCACATTATTGTGAAAAACAGAAAAGCAGTAAAGCGGAAAGTAGACATTAATGATTTTTGGGGGTCGTTTCAAGGGAGGAGAAGCAAGGAGGCAGGCATGAAGAAGGAAGACAAGAATCATATATAAATTATACATTATATATTATATATATATTATTATTATATTATAATACTATTATTAAAACTTTTACTAAGAAAAGTCCACTTTCTGCCTTCCCGAAATAGCTTAATGTCTACTTTCCGCTTTTCCTCCTTTCTGCTTTCAAAACATCAAGGTAATGCTTCAATAAATACTTAAAAATATTTTCGTAAATAAGTGTGAGAGATAGTGTTTCAATGCGATGTTGCATCCCTACATTTCTGGGGGAGGCATGTGGCGGGGATTCGTGCTTTGTATGATGCGGAAGGGCCTTCCGTACGCTGCAAATGGGCCTTCCGTACGCCGCAAATGGGGCTTCCGTACGCTGCAAATGGGGCTTCTGTACGCTGCAAATGGGGCTTCCGTAGGCTATAAATGGGGCTTATGCATGGTACAAGAAAGGCGTTTACGGGAAGAAGTGGCCTACAGCTCCTTTTGCAGCAGGTCGGCGGCGGAGGTGCCGGGATGCTTCTGCATGAATTTCTCTGCCTGAGCGGTGAAAGGAGTCTTGAAGAAGGGGGTGCCGAGGGCACGATTTACTACCCACATGACGCGCCCCATGTGGACGTCGCGCTGCTGCTGCTGGCTGGCTTCAAAGTCCTGCATAGGATAGTGGCTGAGAAGCCAGAACACCAGGCAGTCGGGCACAATGGCTGCACGGGTCATGGTGCTGCGCTGACGGGCGTCGTAGAAGTTGCCGTAGGGGGCATAGTCGCTTCCGAGATACTTGTCGAGCGAGATGCCTATCAGGCCGTCGCCCACGACGATGCTCTGTCCCAGGGCGCCTATCTGTGCATATACCTCGGGCAGGGGGATGTCGGGGATGAGTCTTTGCAGGCGGCCGAAGGACTGCTGCAGCTGCTTGTCGATGTCGGACATGTCGGCATACTGGGCTTCAGCGTCAGCAATGATCATCTGCAGGAGCGAGTCTTGGAAGAAGTTCAGGAAGCGTGCATTGATTTCATGGTCGTTCACCTCGCCCAGCTGAAGCATGTCTTCCACCAGCGTGCGGGTTTCCACGGGATAGTCGGTATTCATCTGCTGGAGGGCAGAGAAATCGCCTGTGGTGAGGTAACGGCTTTCCAGACGATCGTACCGCTGCACCTGTATGTGCACCTGTGCGTCGTCTTCCTCGTTGGGCTTCACTCTGAATTCGCAAGCCACGGCAACGATGGCCATCACGAGGGTCAAAACGTAGAATATGATGGAAAGCCTTTTCAACGTCGTTTGATATTTGCGTGCAAAATTACTAAATTTTGCTTAATTCTCCAAACTTTTCGCTAAAAAAGTTAAAATATAAGGTCAAGAACGGGCTTTTAACTTTATTTTTTTGAAATTTTCCGTAAGTTTGCAAGCATGAACAAAGCTACGATTATCTCCCTGCTGGCCGGCATGCTGACTGCTGCCCATGCCGCTACCCCACTGAGCGTGGAAGTATCAAATCCCTCGAAATTTGCACGGGAATGTGTGCCCGTTGTCATCGACTTGTCGTCTCAACCCGACCTGCTCGGCGCCCTCATCAGTCAGCCGGACGGAGGGCTGACGGTACGCGATGCCCAGTCGGCAGCCTTGCCCTGCCAGCTGGACGACCTCAATCAGGACGGCACGCCCGACGAGCTGTGTTTCCTCACCAGCCTTGCTGGGCGCCAGACAAAGGTTTTCACCATTGAGGTGGCTGCGCAAAGGGAGGCTGAGGCGAAGCCTTCGGTGTATGTGGAGATGTTGCTGGCCAACAAGAAGATAAAGGAGCAGAACCGGCAAGACCTGTACATCTCGAGTCTTACCGTTGAACACGGTGTGAACCCCTACAACCAACTGCACCACCACGGGGCAGCCTTTGAAAACGAACTGGTGGCCTACCGCATTTATTTCGACCACAGGCAGACTGTCGACATTTATGGCAAGCGCCACAAGGGACTTGAGTTGCGCGATACGCAGTTTTATCCTGACGAAGCGCAGAAACAGGCAGGATCGGGCGACGACATTCTCTGGGTGGGCAACACCTTCGGATTGGGCACGCTGCGCGGCTACAACGGCGAGCAACCCACAATGCTGAGCGACGTGCTGCACCGCACACAAAGGATTCTTTCGCGTGGCCCTCTCCGCACGATTGTTGAGGTGACTGACGAAGGTTGGAAACCCGAGGGAGAGCAGCACCGACTGACGCTCACCACCCGCTATACCCTCTATGCCCACCGGCGCGACTGCCAGGTGGACGTCTATCTGAGCAACGGTTCGTCAGCCCTCGGGCAGACAGCACCGCGTTTTGCCACAGGCATCATCAACATCAAGAACTCTCTTGAATACTCCGACCACCGAGGGCTGCGTGGCTGCTGGGGTACCGACTGGCCGGTTTCGGCCAAAGACTCTGTGGGCCATCAGCGCGAAACCGTAGGGCTGGGCATTTGTCTGCCTCAGCAATGCATCGTCAGCGAATGGGAGGCTCCCAAGGACGGCGAGGGTCATTCGGCTGTGGAGAACTATGGCTACGAGATTCGCCTCCAGGGCTCTCATCTGCGCTATTTCATCACGTTTGGTTCCGACAACGAAGACTTCGGCCATCATTCTGCCGAAGCCTGGTTCAACTATCTGCGCCAGTGGAAACGCGAACTTGTCATGCAGCCGCGCGTGGTGGTGAAGCAGAAAGAATGACAGGGGGCGAAGGTTACTTCCCGTTCCTATAGACACCGCCTGAGGCTGTCGTGGGGTCGTAGTCCTCACCTTCCTTTGGGAATGTGGGAATGAACTTCATTTCGTGCTCAATGCGGCGCTGACGCTGGCGCATGTAGGCACTGGGCTCACGGCTGCTGAAACGCCGCGGATTGGGCAGTGTGGCTGCTATGAGGGCACAGTCGGAACGCGACAGGCGGTCGGCAGTGGTGCCAAAGTGATATTCGGCCACCGCATCAAGTCCGTAGATGCCATCCCCCATCTCGATGGAGTTCAGATAGACCTCCATGATGCGCTGCTTCGACCAGAAGAGTTCGATGAGTGCCGTGAAATAGGCCTCCAAGCCTTTTCTGACCCACGAGCGCCCCGGCCAGAGGAAGACATTCTTGGCCGTCTGCTGGGTGATGGTGCTGCCGCCGAGTTTGTTCTTGCCTCCCTTCAGGTTGCGCTTGGCAGCCTTCTGAATGGCATCGTAGTCGAAGCCGTGGTGGAGCAGGAAGCGCTGGTCTTCGCTGGCCATGACGGCCACGGGCATGTGGGGCGACATCTTGTCGAGCGACACCCAGTGGTGGTGGAGTTTCAGGCTTCGTCCCTCGTGCGACTGCTCCACACAGCGTATCACCATGAGGGGCGTCACCCATACGGGAACAAAGCGCAACACTATAACAGCAAGAATGGTGGAGGCAAAAAATGCCGCCACCACTCTGATGATGATTTTCCGGATAAGTTTCATTTCTTACTGCAGCGTGCCTGCCTCGGCGGCCTGAATCATAGCCTGAGAAGCATACATGTAGACCTCCACGCGGCGGTTCTGAGCCTTACCGGCAGCGGTAGAGTTGTCAGCAACAGGGTTAGCCTCGCCGAAACCGGTGGTAGAACGAATCTGGTTGTTGCTCACGCCCAGAGAGTTCAGGTAGTTGGTCACGGCCTGAGCGCGCTGCTGCGAGAGGTTGAGGTTCTTCTGAACGCTCTGCTCGGCAGTGGAGTTCTTCCAGCCAGCGTTGTCGGTATAGCCCTGCACAGCCACGTCGCAGTCGGTGTTCTGCTTCAGCACCTCAGCAAACTTAGCCAGCGAGTTCTTGGCCGTAGCGCTCAGCGTGGAGCTACCGGTAGCGAAGAGGATACCAGAGTCGAAGGTCACCTTCACAGCCTGCAGGCCGTTGGCATCTGTCACCGACTCTACCTGTGCGTTCTGCACGGCCTGAGCCTGAGCCTTCACCTTGTCCATGTGCTTGCCGATGAGGGCGCCAGTACCAGCACCTACAGCACCGCCGATGGCAGCACCAACAGCCGTATTGCCGGCAATCTTACCGATGATGGCACCCAGTGCAGCACCTGCACCTGTACCGATGAGAGCACCATTCTTCGTGGCAGTACCACAACTTACCAACACTGCAAGACACATACCAAGTGTCATGAATTTCATTTTCTTCATACTACAATTTTTATTTAAAAGTTAATAATACGATGTCCGTACTTTCTTCTTTTTTGACGCACAAGAATGCATTTCGTTTAAACACGAGGTTGCAGAAAGCTGCTTTTCGAGTTAAAAACTGCTGCAAAGATAACTCTTTTTTTTACTTTATCGCACTTATACCAACATTTTTTTGTAATTTTGCGCCAAAATTTAGCAATAGGTGCAACATTATGCGCCAAAAAATCAAAACCAAGAAACTTAAAAACTCAAAATAATTATGGCAAAAGAACTGAAAGATTTGACAAAGCGCGCTGACAACTATAGTCAGTGGTACAATGATTTGGTGGTGAAGGCCGACTTGGCAGAACAGTCAGCCGTGCGTGGCTGCATGGTCATCAAGCCCTATGGCTATGCCATCTGGGAGAAGATGCAGCACCAGCTCGACCAGATGTTCAAGGAGACGGGCGTGCAGAATGCCTACTTCCCCCTGCTCATCCCGAAGTCGTTCCTCAGCCGCGAGGCCGAGCATGTGGAGGGTTTCGCCAAGGAGTGTGCCGTGGTGACTCACTACCGCCTGCGCGCCAAGGAGGACAAGAGCGGCGTGGAGGTTGACCCCGCTGCCCGCCTGGAGGAGGAACTCATCATCCGCCCCACATCAGAAACCATCATCTGGAACACCTATAAGAACTGGATTCACTCGTGGCGCGACCTGCCCCTGCTGTGCAACCAGTGGTGCAACGTGATGCGCTGGGAGATGCGCACGCGTCCGTTCCTTCGCACCAGCGAGTTCCTTTGGCAGGAAGGTCACACTGCCCACGCCACCCGCGAGGAGGCCGAAGCCGAAGCCAAGCTCATGCTGAAGGTGTATGCCGAGTTTGCCGAGAAGTGGATGGCTGTGCCCGTCATACAGGGCGTGAAGAGCGAGACGGAGCGCTTCGCCGGTGCACTGGACACCTACACCATCGAGGCCATGATGCAGGACGGAAAGGCCCTGCAGAGCGGCACCTCCCACTTCCTGGGTCAGAACTTCGCCAAGGCCTTCGACGTCACCTATCTTAATAAGGAAAACAAGCCGGAATACGTGTGGGCCACTTCGTGGGGTGTTTCGACTCGCCTCATCGGTGCGCTCATCATGACCCACTCCGACGACAACGGCCTCGTGCTGCCGCCGAAACTGGCTCCGCTGCAGGTGGTCATCATCCCCATTGCCACGAAGCCCGAGCAGATGGAAGTGGTCAACAAGGAGGTACAGCCCATCATGGAAGCCCTCCGTGCCAAGGGCATCAGCGTGAAGTTCGACGACTCCGACAACAAGCGTCCCGGCTTCAAGTTTGCCGACTACGAGCTGAAGGGTGTGCCCGTGCGTCTGGTGCTGGGTGCCCGCGACTTGGAGAATGGCACCATCGAAGTGATGCGCCGCGACACGCTGGAGAAGGAAACCCGTCCGCTGGAAGGCATCGCCCAATATGTGGAACAGCTGCTGGAAGACATTCAGGAGAACATCTTCAACAAGGCAAAGGCCTACCGCGACGAGCGCATCTACGAGTGCGACAACTACGAGGAGTTCAAGGAGCGCGTGAAGGACGGCGGCTTCTTCCTCTGCCACTGGGACGGCACTGCCGAAACCGAGGCCAAGATCAAGGAAGACACGCAGGCCACCATACGCTGCGTGCCCTATGGCTTCGAGCAGACTCCGGGCATAGACATGGTGAGCGGAAAGCCCTCGAAGGCACGTGTCATCATTGCCCGCAGCTATTAAGGGGCATCACCCTCTCGGACGATGCAACAGAATAACATCACATTGGCAATATATGAAAACCAACATTGTAAAAGAAAGACCATCGTTTGCAACAAGTTGTATTGGCATCTTGTTATTCTGCTGCATTGTCTCCCTTTTCACTGCATGCCGGTCGGGCAATAAGACCGTGCGCGTAGGAGGATTTGAGATTGACAGCGTCGTGGTCGACACCACGCTGGCTCTCACCCAAGCTGAAGGGGCCCCTGCGTGCCAGCTGTCGCTTCACCTGCATTTCCTGAAAGAGAAGAAGGCACAGGCCATGAACGACACGCTGCTGCGTGCCGGCATCCTGCTGCCCGACTACTTCTCGCTCAGCAAGGAGAAACTCTCAGTCAGGGAACTCGTCGACTCGTTTGTGGGGCGCTATCTGGAGGAATACCGAACGGAGTATGCCCCACTCTATCAGGCCGACAGGGAGCACGCCACGGCCTACAACGTGCAGTACAGCGTGCGCAGCCACTTTGAGAAGAACGCCGACGACGTGCTGACCAACATTGCCGACATCTACACTTATGGCGGTGGTGCCCACGGCATCAAGCAGACACTGGCTTTGAACATCGACACCAAGAAGAATCAGTTGATTCGTCTCAGCGACCTTTTCATCGACGGTTCCGAGCCCTTGCTGAAAGAAATCATTATCCAGCACATCGGCAAGCAGCACGAGGCTGAATCGCTGGCCGACCTTCAGGCAAAAGGCATCTTTGCCGACGGCGAGGTCTATCTCTCTGAAAACTTCATCCTGGGCAAGGACGACATCACCTTCATCTACGGCGAGGACGAGATTGCCCCACATGCCGTAGGCGAAATCCGAGTGAAGATAGACCTTGACGACTTGAAGAAATTTTTGAAATAGAAACCACGTTTATGAACATCCCCACAGCAAGCATGAACGCAGAAATCATCACCAAATACTTCCCCACCCTGAGCGAGACACAGCTCAAGCAGTACGCAGCCCTCATGGACCTCTACAGCGATTGGAATGCGAAGATTAATGTCATCTCTCGCAAGGACATCGACAATCTCTATGAGCACCACGTTCTGCATTCGCTGGCCATCGCGAAAGCCATACGCTTCGTGCCGGGCACCAGCATTCTCGACTTCGGAACGGGTGGCGGTTTTCCTGGTATTCCGCTGGCCATCATGTTCCCCGAGTGCCGCTTTAAGCTCATCGACGGAACAGGAAAGAAAATCCTCGTGGCAACGGAAGTGGCCAAGGCCATCGGGCTGAAGAACGTCCGGGCAGAACATCTGCGTGGCGAGGAGGAGAAAGGCAAGTTCGACTTCGTCGTCAGCCGTGCGGTGATGCCATTGCCTGATCTGATGAAGATTGTACGCAAGAACATCTCGCCGAAGCAGCAGAATGCCACCCTCAACGGCATCTTCTGCCTGAAAGGCGGAAATGTTGATGCAGAGATTCATCCCTTCCGCCGCCAAGCCGAGGTCACCGACATCAGCTTGTGGTTCGAAGAGGAGTGGTTCAAAGAAAAGAATGTTATTTACGTGCCATGCTGAAAATCCAACGATTTGTTTGCAACATGCTGCAGGAAAACTGCTACGTGGTCAGCGACGAGACACAGGAATGCGTCATCGTCGACTGCGGTGCTTACTATCCTGAAGAGAAAACTGCAATACTTGAATACATCAACTCCAACCATTTGACACCCAAGCACTTGATAGCCACCCACGGACATCTCGACCACAACTTCGGCAACAAGTTCGTCTTCGACCATTTCGGCTTGCAGGTGGAGTTGCATCGCGATGACCAAGAGTTCATCAGCTGCTACGAGGAGCAGGCAGAGAAGTTCTTCCAGTTGACAGCCGTCGACCCGCTTCCGCCTGTTGGCCGGCTGCTCTCGGGCAACGATGTCATCAGCTTCGGCTCCCATCAGTTCACGATTCTGGAGACCCCCGGCCATTCGCAGGGCGGCGTCTTCTACTATTGTGAAGAAGAGAAAGTGTGCTTCTCTGGCGACTCGCTGTTCCAGGGTTCCATCGGACGCACCGACCTCAGCGGCGGTTCTATGTTCATGCTCATCCAGAGCCTGCGCACCATCTCGCAACTGCCCGACGAAACTGTGGTTCTTCCCGGCCATGGGCCGAAGACCACCATCGGCATGGAAGTAGCCACCAATCCCTTCATCGACCGTTAACACCCCTCCCCTCTTACCCTCATGGCTACAAAGACAAAGGCAGAACGCATCATCTTAGGCATCGACCCAGGCACCAATGTGATGGGCTACGGCATCTTACGTGCCGTAGGCAACAAGGCGGAGATGGTGGCCATGGGTGTCATCGACCTGCACAAGCTGCCCGACCCCTACCTGCGTCTCGGACATATCTTCGAGCGTGTCACAGGCATCATCGATGCCTACCTGCCCGACGAGATGGCCATCGAGGCTCCTTTCTTCGGCAAGAATGTACAGTCGATGCTCAAGCTGGGACGCGCTCAGGGGGTGGCCATCGCTGCTGCCATCCATCACGACGTGCCCATCCACGAGTATGCCCCCATGAAAATCAAGGTGGCCATCACGGGCAACGGCAATGCCTCGAAGGAACAGGTGGCAGGCATGTTGCAGCGCATGCTCAACCTGAAAGCCGACGAAATGCCCAGATACATGGATGCCACCGACGCACTCGGAGCTGCCTACTGTCATTTCCTGCAACTGGGCAAGCCCGAATCCACTGCCACCAGCTATCGCGGATGGAAGGACTTCGTCAGCCGCAACCAGAGCCGCGTGTCGAAGGTGGGATTAAACGAAACGGAAACGAAAACGTCAAAATAACAATCAACCATAAAAAGAAAATGAAAAAGTTACTGATAATCGCCGTCTTGTTCTGCATGACAGCAACTGCGGCAAAAGCACAGGACGTGTTCCTGGAACTGCTGAAGACATCGAAGGAAGTGGCCGACGACAAGTCGAAAGACCTGGAGACACGCAAGATAGCCACGTTCAAATACGACGAACTGAGCTACATGGCCATGAAGGTGCGCGACGACGTGCTGCGCGACACCACCAACCTCGACTTCTTCAACCAAACCGTGAAGATGCTCAACGAGCAGTCGTTTGCCATGCATGAGTTCGTCTCGCTCTACCTCGACCAACTGGCAAAGGCCAAGAAGAAGCAGGAACGCGACGTCATCATCACCGTTTTCCGCAATGCCAGCATCAACCATCCGCTCTTCAACGACATGGACAAAGACCTCATCCTGGCCTACTACAACAACGAGAACTACCTCACGCAGTTCTCGCTCGACACCGACTGGGTAAAGGCGCTGGCAGCAGTCAGGAAAGAATAGCGCCTTCCATTCTTAAGGCACAGTAAAAGAAAACAGCCTCTCCCGTGGTTACCATGCGGAGAGGCTGTCTTTTTTATATCTTGTATTTGTTCTTATGCTTGGCAGGTCGCGGAGTGCCTGTCACCACCGAAGCAGTGCCCGGTCGGGCAAAGCCGCGATACTGGGCCCATCGGTCGCGTATGCGAGCCACATAGTTCACGGTCTCCGAACCTCTCATATAGCCATGTTTCACCACGGGGTCGCCGTAGTATTGCGGCGAACTCAACTTCAACACAAACTCCGAGACATCGTTCCAACTATACTTATTGCGCCCGTTCTTCTCGGCCAGCGACATGGCATCGCGAATGTGGAAGAAACCGCCATTATAGGCTGCCAGCACAAAATAGCAACGCTCGTTGCGATTGGGGATATCATTGAAATGACTGGTCAGTTCGGCAATATACTTGGCTGCGGCAGCAATGTTGGACTCCGGCTCAAATATCTGCGACTGCGGCAGCCCCAGATGGGCAGCCGTGCCAGGCATAATCTGCATCAGGCCGCAAGCGCCTGCCCACGACTTGGCACGGGGGTCGAAGGTTGACTCCTGATAACACTGGGCAGCCAGCAGACGCCAATCCCAGCGCGCCACGGGAGCATACTGCTGGAACAAGGCATCGTAGCGCGAGATGACACCACCCGAACGGCTCAGCATGGGCGAGAACACCCGTCGGGTGATGCTCTTCGTCGATAGTGCAAAGCTCTCCTCCTGCTTAGCCTCGGCAATCATCTCCGGGCGGAACCATCCATTCAGCGTGTCGGCCAGTTCCGTGTTCTTGGCAGTCACAGCCCAACTGACGGCCGTCGTGTCGCCCAACTGATAGCCACACGAGCGCAGCCCCTGGAAACCCTTTGGCAACGGGAAGGCAATGACATCGCCCTCCCCCAGTTTCAGGCGGCTCACCATGTCGGCCGTGTCAACACATACCTCCACGCGCAACTTCACGCCAATCAGTTGGGCAAACTTCTCGCACAGCAGGTACTGCAGTCCCATGCCGTGGCCGTGATAGTCGTAGTAGGTTTCAGGACCGGTCAGCGTCAGCATGATCAGTTCGCCGTTAGCCTGAATATCAGCCAGCGAGAACTGGGTGCCGCCGTCCTCCGTTCCTGCCTCGCGCACCTCGTCAGTATACTCCTCCACGGGCGTTCCCCAGGGAGTGAGCTTCTTCTGCTTCTTGTCCTGACAAGCCGTCAGCACGAGCACCATTAATATATATAATGTGAACCTTCTCATGTTTTCAGGCCACAAAAGTACAACTAAAATTGCACAATCGGGCAAGACGTACGGGAAAAGTGTAGTAAAAAGCGAATAAATTTATGTTTTTTTGATGTTTTTTCTAAAAAAAAATATAACTTTGCATATTAGAACAAATTAAAATAATACCTAAACAACAGTAATAACTTAAAAAACATCAAGCTCATGACAATTACAATGATCATTCAGCTGCTCATTGTGCTGCTGGCCCTCTGGGTAGGTTCGCGCTATGGCAGCTTGGCTCTGGGTGCCATCTCCGGTATCGGTCTGGCACTACTTGTTTTTGGATTCGGCATGAAGCCAGGCTCACCCCCTACCGATGTCATCTACATCATCATCGCAGCCGTGACCTGTGCAGGCATCATGCAGGCATCAGGAGGCATGGATTGGCTCATCCAGATCGCCGAGAAAATGCTGCGAAAGCATCCTGACCGCATCACTTTCCTGGCTCCGCTGAGCACCTTCCTGCTCACCGTGCTCGTAGGCACAGGCCACGTGGTCTACACGCTCATGCCCATCATCTGCGACATCTCGCTGAAGCAAGGCATCCGCCCCGAGCGCCCTTGCGGCGTGGCCAGTATCGCCTCGCAGGTGGGCATCACCTGTTCGCCCATCGCGGCAGCCGTCGTGGCCTTTGTCACCATCTCTAACGCCAACGGCTTCGAGGTGTCCATTCCCCAAGTGCTGATGATCAGCTTCCCGGCATGCGTGTGCGGACTCATGGCCGCTGCTGCCGCCAGCTACCACCGCGGCCTCGACCTCGACAAAGACCCTGAGTTCCAGACCAAGCTGAAAGACCCCGTACAGCGCGAATATATCTATGGCAGCTCGGCCACAACGCTCGACAAGAAGATTCCGCAGTCGGCCAAGAATGCCGTCTACGTGTTCCTCGGAGCGCTCGTCGTCATCGTGCTCTTCGCCATCTTCCAGGACATCCTGCCCTCCTACTCCACCATCAAGGCCGTGAAGGACGCCCCCGACTTCACCTTTAGCGACGGCACCGTAGCCTCGGCTGCCGCCCTGGCCAAAGCCAAGGTGCTCATTCCCGGCGTCACAGAGATGTCTACCGTACAGCTGAAGATGAACGTCGTCATACAGATTGTCATGGTTTCGGCAGCCGCCATCATGATTCTCTTCTGCAAGGCTTCACCCGTGAAGGCCGTCCATGGCGCCGTTTGGCAAAGCGGAATGGTGGCCGTCGTGGCCATCTTCGGCATCGCCTGGCTCGCCGACACCTACTTCTCCAACTACACCAACGAGATGCAGGCCATGCTCGGCGACATCGTGGCGAAGTACAACTGGTCCATAGCCCTGGTGTTCTTCCTCGTCTCTGTACTCATCAACTCGCAAGGCGCCGTGGTGGTTTCCATGCTGCCGCTGGCCTATTCGCTCGGCATCCCCGGCCCCGTGCTGCTGGGAGTGCTGCCCTCTGTGTATGGCTACTTCTTCATCCCGAACTACCCCAGCGATATCGCCACCGTCAACTTCGACCGCTCCGGCACCACCGTCATCGGCAAGTACCTGCTCAACCACTCGTTCATGATGCCGGGCCTCATACATGTCGTCGTGGCTACACTCGTTGCCTACAGTCTTTCGATGCTCATTTTCTAAACCCCTAATACACAGAAGATTATGTTGATTACCATCATAGAACTACTGATAGTATTGTTGGCGCTCTACTTGGGTTCCAAGTATGGCAGCCTCGCATTGGGTGCCATTGCCGGTCTCGGTCTGGCCATTCTCGTGTTCGACCACGGCCTGCAGCCTGGCACTCCTCCGACAGACGTCATCTATATCATCGTAGCAGCCGTCACCTGCGCCGGCATCCTGCAGGCCTCGGGCGGTATGGACTGGATGATTCAGATTGCCGAGCGCTTGCTTCGCCGGCATCCCCAGCACATCACGTTCCTTGCTCCGCTGAGCACCTTCTTCCTCACCGTGCTCGTGGGCACAGGCCATGTGATGTACACCCTCATGCCCATCATCAGCGACGTAGCCATCAAGAAAGGCATCCGCCCCGAGCGCCCCTGTGCCGTGGCCAGCGTGGCTTCGATGATTGCCATCATCTGCTCGCCCATCTCGGCTGCAGTAGTGGCCTTCTCCACCATCTCGGCCCTCAACGGCTTCCACATCTCCATCCCGCAGATTGTGGCCATCACCATCCCTTCGTGTCTCGTTGGCGTGATGATTGCTGCAGCATGGAGCAGCCGCCGTGGCCTCGACCTCGACAAAGACCCTGAATTCCTGGCTCGAATTGCCGATCCCGTGCAGCGCGACTTCATCTATGGCAACACGCAGACCGTGCTCGACAAGAAGATTGACAAGGGTGCCAAGCGTGCCGTCTACATCTTCCTGGCAGCCATCGCCATCATCATCATACTGGCCTTTGCCCAACAGCTGCTGCCAGCCTACGACACCGTCGTGGCCGTAGAAGGCGCCAAGGACGTGCTCCTGCCTACCGGAAAGACCGTCAGCCCCGACAAGCTTGCCCAGGCTGGCATCGTCATGGCAGGCGTCACGGAGAAAGCGCCCGTCACCATCAAGATGTATCTCGTCATTCAGATCATCCTCATCTCGGCCGCTGCGCTCATGATTATCTGCTGCGGAGCCAAGCCGAAGAATGCCGTAGCCGACAACGTTTGGCAGAGTGGCATGGTGGCCGTCGTAGCTATCTACGGCATCGCATGGCTCTCCAACACCTTCTTCAATGCCCACATCGCCGACATCCAGACGCTGCTGGGCGACATGGTGGCGAAGTACAGTTGGACCGTAGCCATCATGTTCTTCATCTTCTCCGTGCTCATCAATTCGCAGGGAGCCGTCGTTGTGTCGCTCCTGCCGGTGGCCTATGCACTGGGCATCCCCGGATGGGTGCTGCTGGGCGTACTGCCGTGTGCCTACGGCTACTTCTTCATCCCGAACTACCCCACCGACATTGCTACGGTGAACATGGACCGCTCGGGCACCACGAAGATTGGAAAGTACGTGCTCAACCACTCGTTCATGATGCCGGGCCTCATCAGCGTCATCACGAGTACCATCGTAGCTTATTGCCTGGCGTTCCTCCTGCACAACGCCGGCCTGTTCTAACAGCCGGCCTGACCGCCGTCTCCCAAGAGTAGGCGCAGGCTCGCTCTCCCTTCACTTCACTTTGATAGAGTCTCCGCACCCTATTAGAGTGAAGTGATTCTTTTATGCCCATTTTCCCCACATCTACACCTTTACCATTAAGTTTGACTTATACTGATATAGGTAGACACATTTAATAACAATTAAGATGTGTACCCATTATGAGTAGAAGGAATCAAATTTACAGTGAAGAAT
>OCVV012884910.1_pt1 | contig 44223 bp, 38 predicted proteins | sample 1539721 | NCBI WGS metagenome assembly OCVV01 (sample SAMN02144230, study PRJEB22623) | gut metagenome | biome: sheep rumen | host: Ovis aries | place: New Zealand | reverse complement strand
CTGTTGGGGAGAGCGGAGCTGCTCCGAGTATTTACTACCTGAACGTAGTTTAGGTACATATACGAGGAGTTAGCCCGCGAGGAAGGTCTGTGGCGAGGAGTACGATCAGACGCACAACGGCTAATCGCCTTCTCCCTAAAGCGGACAGCAGAGCGTTCCCCCTTAATGACGGGGGAGCGCTTTTATTTTCTACATATAGCCACGACGGATGTATTACTTTATTTTTTTTAGGGGGCAAAAAAAGGGGGCAAAAGAAAAAAGGGGGCAAAAAAGCAAATAAATTTGCATAATTCAAAAAAAAATTGTATCTTTGCAGCGCATTTTGTGAGAAACACATTATTCAATAAAAATATATCTTAAAAATGGAAAAGAAAAAAAGAGTTTACACCTTCGGTAACGGTAAAGCTGAAGGTAATGCGCAAATGCGTGAGCTGCTTGGCGGCAAGGGCGCAAACTGCGCAGAGATGAACCTCGTCGGTGTGCCCGTTCCTCCGGGATTCACCATCACTACCGAGGTCTGCAACGAGTACTACCAGGTAGGTCAGGAGAAGATCGTAGAGGAGTTAACCGCAGAGGTAGAGGCAGCTGTCAAGCACGTGGAGGAGTTGATGAACTGCAAGTTCGGCGATCCGAAGAACCCGCTGCTCGTCTCCGTTCGTTCGGGTGCACGCGCATCCATGCCGGGTATGATGGATACCATCCTCAACCTCGGTCTGAACGATACCGTAGCAGAGGGCATGGTAGCCAAGACCAACAACCCCCACTTTGTGTATGACTCCTACCGCCGTTTCGTACAGATGTACGGCGACGTAGTGTTGGGCATGAAGCCGGTGAACAAGACCGACATCGATCCCTTCGAGAAGATCATCGAGGAGGTGAAGGAGATCCGCGGCATCAAGCTGGACAAGGACCTGAACGTAGAGGAGCTCAAAGAGCTCGTGAAGCGATTCAAAGCCGCAATCAAAGCACAGACCGGCAAGGACTTCCCGGACGATCCGATCGAGCAGCTCTGGGGCGCTATCTGCGCTGTGTTCCGCAGCTGGATGAACGAGCGCGCGATCCTCTATCGTAAGATGGAAGGTATCCCTGACGAGTGGGGAACCGCCGTTTCCGTCATGGCGATGGTATTCGGTAACATGGGCGAGACCTCCGCTACCGGCGTTTGCTTCAGCCGTGACGCTGCTACCGGAGAGAACCTCTTCAACGGCGAGTACCTGGTGAACGCACAAGGCGAGGACGTCGTAGCCGGTATCCGTACTCCGCAGCAGATCACCCTCGAGGGTAGCCGCCGTTGGGCAGCGCTCCAGGGCATCAGCGAAGAGGAGCGTGCCAGCAAATATCCGTCGATGGAGGAAGCCATGCCGAAGCTCTACGCCGAGCTCAATGAGATCCAGCAGAAACTCGAGGATCACTACCGCGACATGCAGGATATGGAGTTCACCGTACAGGAAGGCAAACTCTGGTTCCTCCAGACCCGTAACGGCAAACGTACCGGTACGGCAATGGTGAAGATCGCCATGGATATGGTTCGTGAGGGCAAGATCACCGAGAAAGAGGCGATCATGCGTTGCGAGCCGCAGAAACTCGACGAGCTGCTCCACCCTGTCTTCGACAAGGACGCGCTGAAGAAAGCCAAAGTGATCACCCAAGGTCTGCCGGCTTCTCCGGGTGCTGCTTGCGGTCAGATCGTCTTCCATGCGGACGACGCACAGGAGTGGCACGAGAACGGTCATAAGGTAGTCATGGTTCGTATCGAGACCAGCCCTGAAGACCTCGCAGGTATGTCCGCAGCAGAAGGAATCCTCACCGCACGCGGCGGTATGACCTCGCACGCAGCCGTAGTGGCTCGCGGTATGGGTAAGTGCTGCGTTTCCGGCGCAGGCGCTATCCTCGTGGACTACAAGGCTAAGACCGTCAAGATCGAAGGCGTGACCTACAAAGAGGGCGATTACATCTCTCTCAACGGTTCAACCGGACAGGTTTACGCAGGTGAGATCCCGACCAAGGCTGCTGAGCTCAGCGGTGACTTCAAGGCACTCATGGATCTCTGCGACAAATATACACACCTCCAGGTTCGTACCAACGCCGACACTCCGCACGACGCTCGCGTAGCTCGTCAGTTCGGCGCTAAGGGTATCGGTCTGACCCGTACCGAGCACATGTTCTTCGACGACCAGAAGATTCTTGCGATGCGTGAGATGATTCTCGCCAAGGACAGCGAGGGTCGCGAGAAAGCACTGGCTAAGCTGCTGCCGTACCAGAAAGCCGACTTCAAAGGTATCTTGGACGCTATGGACGGCCTGCCTGTGAACATCCGTCTGCTCGACCCGCCTTTGCACGAGTTCGTTCCGCATGATCTTAATGGACAAGAGCAGATGGCGAAAGAGATGGGCGTTTCCGTAGAGGAGATCCAGACCCGTGTAGCTCAGTTGGCAGAGAACAACCCGATGCTCGGTCACCGCGGCTGCCGTCTGGGTATCACCTTCCCGGAGATCACCGCTATGCAGACACGCGCTATCCTCTCCGCTGCTTGCGAACTGAAGAAAGAGGGCAAGAACCCGATGCCGGAGATCATGGTTCCGCTGATCGGTATCCTTTATGAGTTGAAACAACAGAAAGAGATCATCCAGCGCGTAGCAAAAGAAGTCTTCGCTGAGTATGGCGTAGAGGTGGAATTCGAGATCGGTACGATGATCGAGATCCCGCGTGCTGCGCTGACCGCAGACCGCATCGCTACCGAGGCTCAGTACTTCTCCTTCGGTACCAACGACCTCACCCAGATGACCTTCGGTTACAGCCGTGACGATATCGCTTCCTTCCTCCCTGTATACCTCGAGAAGAAGATCCTGAAAGTCGATCCGTTCCAGGTTCTCGACCAGAACGGCGTAGGTCAGCTCATCAAGATGGCAGTAGAGAAAGGTCGTGCCGTTCGTCCGGGACTCCGTACAGGTATCTGCGGCGAGCACGGCGGTGAGCCGAGCTCCGTTAAGTTCTGCGCACGTGTAGGCATGAACTACGCGTCCTGCTCACCCTTCCGCGTTCCTATCGCACGCCTGGCAGCAGCACAAGCAGCCGTCGAGGACGAGCAATAAGAAGCCTATGCATAATAAAAATAGCGTACCCGCAAAGGTACGCTATTTTTTTGTTACGCTTTGGAGAATTGGTCTTTACCCACTCCGCAGAGGGGACAAACCCAATCTTCCGGAAGGGATTCAAACGGAGTGCCGGGAGCGATGCCGTTATCCGGATCGCCGACTGCGGGATCATACTCGTACCCGCATACATCACAAATGTACTTTGCCATAAGAGGATAATTTTGGTAAGTTAATATTTTGGTTCACGTTTATTTTGCCAACAAGGCGTCGGCAAGAGCTTCTAATTCTGCCGTTTGCTCCGGTTTGAGTGCGCCGCGGATGGTGACCGTCGGTTCGACGATCTCCACGTTCTTGCAAGAAGCCAGCATCTCTTTCATCACGCGCACCGCCTGCGGCGCCCAGGAGCCGTTCTCCACAAGAGCCACGCGCCTGTTCTGATACCCTTTGAGGCGGAGCTTATGGAGGAACATGTGCATCGCGGGGAAGATATCTCCGTCGTAGGTAGCGCAGCAAAGCACCAACTTATCCATACGGAACGCATCCTCGATCGCCTCCGCCATGTCGTCGCGACTGAGGTCGGTAATAGCTACCTTCCCTGCTCCTTTCGCCTTGAGTATCTCTGCGAGTTGCTCAGCGGCCTTCGCGGTGTTGCCGTGGATGGAGGCATACGCGACTAACACGCCTTCGGTCTCGACGCCATACGCGCTCCAGATATGATACAAGCGCAGCGCCTCGTCTTTCTTCTCGCCTTCCAGCATCGGCCCGTGCAGCGGAGCGATGGTCTGAATAGCTTTGTCCGCCAACTTCTTCAACACGTTCGTCACCTGCACGCCGTACTTGCCGACGATATTGAAATAGTACCGCCTTGCCTCGCATGCCCAGTCGTCCTCGTCGGCATGATACACACCGAACTTACCGAACGCGTCCGCGGAGAACAACACCTGCTCTTCCGGGCAATAACTCATCATCACTTCGGGCCAGTGGATCATCGGCGCAGCGATAAAATGCAAGGTCAATCCGCCGAGGTCCAGACTCTGCCCCTCTGCCACTACCTGTACATTCTTCGCCTCGATGCCGAACTGCTGCATCATCACCACCGCCTGCTTGGAGCATACCACTTGCGCCTGCGGGTACTTCGCTAAGAACAAAGCCATCGCACCGCTGTGGTCCGGCTCCATGTGGTGACACACCAGATAATCCGGCATGCGGCCGTCCAAAGCCTCCGACACCTTATTTAACCACGCGTGCGCGCAACGCGCATCTACTGCATCCATTACCGCCACCTGCTTCTCGCCAAGCACTACGTAACTGTTGTAGCACATGCCTTCCGGCAGGTTGTACTGGCTCTCAAACAAATCTAACGCTGCGTCATCGCAGCCTACATATTGGATATTTTTCATAATAAAGCAATTTTTAGAAGTGCCATTAAAAATCTTCGGCAAAGATACAGCATTTTTCTCAAATATGCAAATAAATTTGTAAAAATTATGTATTAAACTTGCGTATGTCGAATATTTGTTGTAACTTTGCAGAAAGAAATATGTTTGTTCATCTGGATTGCAATAATTTCTTCGTCAGTTGCGAGCTGGTATCACGGCCGGAACTGAAGGGTACGCCGGTAGTCGTAGCGAACAATAACGACAACAACGGCGGTATCATCCTTGCGCTTAATCAGGAAGCCAAAGCAGTGGGACTGAAACGCGGCAATCCGATCTTTCAGGTGACGAAGATCATCGAGCAAAACAAAGTGACGGTCATCGACGTCCATCACCAGCTCTATCACGACATCTCGCATCAGATCATGGATAAAGTTCGCGAGACGGAAATGGTACTCGATTTCGTGCAATACAGCGTGGATGAGTTCTTCGGGATGATGCCAGACGATGATCCTAAACGACTGCGCGAATATTTGCAGAGGCTCAAAGACCTCATTCTTCGCGAGACCGACATCCCGGTTAGTTGTGGCGCGGGATTGAGTTATACGCTGGCGAAAACGGCTACTTGGTTTGCCAAACACTACCCTGCTTATCAGGGCATTTGTATCATGAGCGGCGAGCAGCGCGAGAAGGCACTTTCGAAGTTGGATATCAAGGATGTATGGGGTATCGGGCGACGAAGTTTCAAGCGGCTGGCCGAGTTAGGCATCCAAACGGCGCTGGATTATGCGAACCAGAAAGAGGCGTGGGTCAAACGGCTTTTCGGCGTGAACGGCGTGCGGACATGGAAAGAGTTGAATGGTGTCCCGGCAATCACGATAGCCGGCCATGACCGACAGAAATCGATCATGTACAGCCGCACGTTTGCCCACATGACGAGCAGCAAAGAGGTGTTGATGCGGGAACTGAGCAATTATGCTTCTTCTGCCGCGCGGAGGATGCGAGAGCAACAATCCCTTTGCCAGACGGTGACGCTCTTTCTGGCGACTAACCGTCATCGGCAGGACCTGGCGCAGTATTCCGCCGACGAGACTTTGCGTCTGAGCGCCGCGACGGATGACTCAACGCTGATCATCAAAGCCGTGGAGAAGCTACTGGAGTCCCTCTTTCGGGAGAATTATCAGTACAAACAAGCAGGTGTCATTCTGGGACAGCTGCAAAGCAACAAAGGTGTGCAGTTGGACTTGTTTGCAATAAACGACCTCGACGAGAAAGAACGTCACAAGCGGCTGATGAAGGCCATTGACGGCATTAACCACCGGTTCGGTAAGAACCATATTCATTTTGCCATACAAGGCTCGGAAGCCGATTTCAGCGACCAGCCGGCAGGATTTATGAGACCGAAGAAAGTTGATAGTTGATAGTTGAAAACATATGAAAACTCACTTTGCATTAGTCACCGGCGCATCGTCCGGAATCGGCTTGGAGTTCGCCAAGCAGTTAGCCCAGAGAGGCTATAATCTGCTGATTGTCAGCAATGTACCTCAGATCCACGACGCCGCAGAAGAGATTAAGAAGGAATTAGGGGATAAAGGGGTTAGCGGATTAGAGGTGATCCCATTGCAGATGGATCTGAGCCAACAAACCGCCGCGCGCGAACTATATGATTACACGCACGCGCAAGAGATAGAGATCGAAGTGCTGGTCAATAATGCCGGTGTGTATCACGACCGCGACATCTTGGACGACAGCGAGGCTTTTACTTCTCTCATTCTCAATCTGCATATGTACACGCCGGCGATGCTCTGTTACCTATACGGTCAGGACATGAAGGCCCGTCGGCACGGCTACATCCTCAATGTGTGCTCCGTGACGAGTAAGATCGTCGCACAACGGCTTGGCACGTACGCCTCCACCAAATCCTTCCTTTCCGCCTTCACGCGGTCGCTGCATATCGAGTTGCATGAGTACGGCGTGCATGTGACGGACGTAAGTCCGGGAGCGGTGGATACGGGCTTGTTCTCTATCCCGCAATGGGTGACCAAAGCCGGCAAGGCCTTAGGCATCATCGCTTCGCCTCAGATGCTGGTTCGTCGGGCATTGCGTGCGTTGTTTTGGGGTTGTAGCAAAACAACAATACCCACCGTCTTCTGGCAGGTATTGTGCTTTATTATTCTGCTGATCCCTACGTGTGTACTGCGCTGGATCCGCAAATTCGGCTGGTTTTAATCCAAGTAGTAATCCACTGTCGTTACGACGCGTACGTGCTTGATCCAAGGCTGGTATTGGTCGTTCTCGACGGAGAACTGGCCTTGGCTCGCGCGACGGATGGAACCGAGTGAACATTGTGCGTCATCGGCGAACTTCTGCGCTACGGCGCGTGCGTTCTGCGTAGCCTCCTCAATCATCGCAGGCTTCAGCTCCGGCAGACCGTTATACTGGTAGTCCAGATCCCATTTGTTGGAGGTGACGATGATGCCTTCTTTGAGCAAGTCTGCCTCTTTACCCTGGCTTGCGACAACCAGTTTGACCTTGTCGGTCGAGACGATGATGGACGTACGGAGCGTATATTTGTACTCCGGACGGCGGTCACCATAGTAGTTCTCCCAGTTGTTGTCCACGGAGATGGTACCCTGACGGAGGTCGCTCTCCTCAAATCCCAAAGACAGCAGATGCTGTTTCACCTTCTCAGAGACATTGCCGATCTGCTGATAGAGCGATGGCAGGTCGTTGCCGTTCCATCCGAACGAGAGCGGCCAGACAGCATAATCCGCCTCCACCTCACGGGTACTCAGACCCTTTACAGACACCGCGCGGTCTTTATCCGCATACTTGCTGATACCGCAGTAGATAAACAAGCCTCCGAGGCATAATCCCAGCGCAACTAATGCGCCCGCTAACATGTTATTTTTCATTGTTGTTAGTAATTTATGAAATTTTTATTAGTGCTTTATTGCCGAATCCATCGATATACATCTCCAATGGCTGTTGGAGCCGCACATGACGAATCAGTTCGGTTTCATCGATAGCCGGAAGGACGTCAAGGAGATGCTGGTCGTAGGCGTCTGTCAGCGGTCTTGCCCACGGATCGACGTTGATATATCCTACATTGAATGACGTCAGATTCTGGAAGAAATGGCTACCCTGGCTCGGCTCGATACGGAAGTTCTCCAGCGAACACTCCGCGATGGCTTTGGCCTCGCTGATATCACTCCATTGTACAGGTACTCCGAGTGTCGGGATCTGCGATCCCCAGCGGCCGTAACCGATAAGGAGGTATTGCTTGCCTTCCTGACGCATTTTCGCATTCCACTCCCGGATAGTAGCAGCCATCTCGCGCGTACGGAGCACATCGAATGCCTCTTTGCGGAGGTAGATGATATCCGTTACGTCATCAATCTTACCGACTCCGAGGGCATTGCCGGAATGCAAGAAAGCTCCGTTTTCATCGACCTTTTCCCACTCTACCTTGGCGGTCAGGCTGTCCGCTGAAATGGGACGAATCTGCAGGACATGGAAGATCTGCGGGTCGTGCTCCAAATTCACAGCAAACTCTATCTCCACCGGCGTCTTGATCTCCTCGCGCGCGATATCCAAGAGGTTTTGGATGATCTCCGCCAGCGGGAACGTATTGAACTTGAGCTGCGGAGCGAAGGTGACGATACGCGGGCCATCCGGGTAGCAGGAATCGACAATCCGCATGTTCTCCCTATCGTAGGTAGAAGCGATAAGTTTGAGGGACTCAAACTGTCCGCAGTCGTGTATCGGGATGCGCTCCAAGTTCACGGCATCATCGATCGACGTCTTGAATCGCTCGGGGCTGAGAGAGAGAGCCAACATCGATTGCTGGGTCTCGCGCATGGCGAGATCGACCGTCGAGGTCTGTATGACGTTCTTCGGATACTTGGGGCTGAAACGGAGCACTTGTTCGCCATCCACCACGGCTTTACCAAGGCCGTAAGCGATCTTGACGATGCCGTCCTCGGGTTTCTCTTTGCCTACCGGGTAGAAATTGATGCTGCGCGCCACACCGGAGATGACCGGGAAATAGTAATTTCCCTCGATTTCACCGCATACTTCCTGCAGCACAATCGCCATTTTTTCTTCGGAAGGTACATTACCCGTGGAGATGATATACCCTCTCGATGCCGCAAAATAGACGGACGCGTAAACGGATTTGATGGCCTTGGAGAGCATTCGCAGCTGCTGGTCCTCGTTCTCTGTGTGCGGAATCATGTAGGTACTATAGACCCCTGCAAAAGGCTGATAATACGAGTCTTCGAGTTTGGAGGACGAACGGATAGCGAGCGGCCGTTTGGTAGTCCGGATGAAATGCCTGAGGGCTTCGCGGAGCTCCAGAGGCAGCGCGGAAGCCACGAACTCGGAAAGGATCTCTTCGTCGCTCAGATCGGCATTGATGACGTATTGCAGACCGTTATCATGGATGAACTGATCGAAGAAATCTGTAGTAAGAATCATCGTCCGCGGCACGAGCACGCGGATGTTCTCCCACTTGTCAAAGAGGTCGTGTTTCTGCAGAATATGATTGAGGAACGCTAATCCGCGCCCTTTTCCTCCCATCGGACCATTGCCGCAACGCGAGAAATAAATCGTACTATCGTACGTCTCCGGCGAATAGCGGGCGACTACTCCGAGCGCCTGATTGATGCGGTAATCATGAATCAGACGGATATTGGTCTGACGGATGTTCTCGATGTCCGCTTCGTTCTGGATACTCAGTTTTTGCACCTCGCGTCCGATAGCGAACAAACCACGCGCAAAGAGCCATTTGGAGAGGTAGTTATTATCACTCAGACGACGGAAAGCTGCCGGTGAAATCGAGGAAATAATACGTTCAAATCCCTCCAGATCCGACGCGCGGGCAATCTCTCTGCCTGTACGCGGGTCACGCGCGATGAAATCGCCGAAACCGAACTCCCGTTCGATATACTCACTCACGTCCTCCGAGAGGGTCTTGGACTTCTTGACCACAAACCCTACATCCAGCTTGCGCGCCACGGAACGCATGGACTCCTGAGAGGATTGCATGAGGAACGGCATCGTGGGGTTATCTTCCCGAATTAATCGGCATAAATCCACACCGGCATCGAGTTTCTCGGCAGAAGAAGGCTCACCCTTATGCACTACAAATCCGATATCGGAAATGACACCGAGCATGTTTTTTCCGTAGCGGTTGTATAATTCTACCGCTTCGTCGTAGCAGGTCGCCATCAGTACTTTCGGTCGCGCACGCTTACGGAGGAGTTGTTGCTTCTCATTGAGCGCATCGCGGATGGCGATAGAGTTCTGCTGGAGGACGAGTTTATAGAGCAAGGGCAGATACGTAGAGTAATACCGCACGGAATCCTCTACCAGCATAATCGCCCGTACACCCTCATCGAGGATATCGTGCTCGGCATTCATGCGGTCCTCTATCAACTTGATGATAGCGATAATCAGATCCGTGGAGTTATTCCAACTGAAGAGATAATCAATGTTGCTCTTATCCTGCTGCTCAATACGGCGGTGCACCTCTTTGCTGAAGGAGGAAAGAACGACAATCGGGCACTCCGGATATCGTTCTTTCGCCTCCGCAGCGAAATCCCACACTTCGCTTCCTCCGGCGCTATAAACGACCAGAATGAGGTCGAACGGCAGTTTCTGTAACGCTTTGCGCTCCTCGATAATCGTCAGCGCCTCTTTGGTCGTTTCTGCACGCGTGATAGACGGAGGATTAGAGAGGTTCAGTTCCGCATACTCCTGCGCAATCTGTACGTCGATACGGCCGTCCTCCTCGAGCGCAAAACTGTCGTAGTTGTTGCACACGAGCAGGATCCGCTTCACGCGCCTCTCCATAAACGAAGTATAGTTATTGACTTGCATAAAAGTCTTACTAAAGTCTTACTAAACCCTTACTAAAGTCTTACTGAAGTCCGTATTATACCAACCCTTGCTCTACCATCGCGTTTGCTACTTTCATAAAGCCGGCGATGTTGGCACCTTTGACGTAGTTGATATATCCGTCTTCTTCGGTTCCGTACTTGAGACAAGCGGCGTGAATATCCGCCATGATGGTACGGAGACGCTGATCGACCTCCTCAGCCGTCCATTTGAGACGCATGGAGTTCTGGGTCATCTCCAGACCGGAAGTAGCTACGCCGCCGGCGTTGGATGCTTTACCCGGGCTGTAGAGGATCTTCGCGCCCTGGAAGATAGCAATCGCTTCCGGCGTAGAAGGCATGTTTGCACCCTCGGTGACGCAGAAACAGCCGTTTTTAACGAGGATTTCTGCGTCGGCTTTCTCGATCTCGTTCTGGGTAGCACACGGCATGGCGATGTCGCAGGGGATACGCCAAGGACGCTCGTTCTCGAAATACTTCGCCTGCGGGTATTTGGATACGTACTCTTTGATACGTCCGCGGCGAACGTTTTTGAGCTCGAAGATATATGCGAGTTTCTCTTCGTTGAGACCTTCCTCGTCGTAGATAAATCCGTTGGAATCGGACAAAGTGAGCACTTTAGCACCGAGCCTCATCGCTTTCTGCGCAGCAAACTGCGCTACGTTTCCGGCTCCGGAGATGCACACTTTCTTATCCTTAAAGGACTCGCCGCGGGTAGCTAACATCGCTTCTGCGAAATAGCAAGCGCCGTAACCCGTTGCTTCGGGACGCATGAGCGAGCCACCCCACATCTGGCCTTTGCCGGTCAGCGTACCGGTGAACTCGTCACGGAGTCTTTTATATTGACCAAACATAAAACCAATCTCGCGACCTCCCACTCCTATATCTCCGGCAGGAACATCCGTGTCTGCGCCTATATGACGCTGGAGCTCGGTCATGAACGATTGACAGAAACGCATCACCTCAGCGTCGGATTTACCACGCGGAGAGAAGTCCGAACCACCCTTGGCACCGCCCATAGGCAGGGTTGTGAGGGCATTCTTGAAGGTCTGCTCAAACGCCAAGAACTTCATGATAGAGAGGTTCACAGAGGCATGAAAACGGATACCGCCTTTATACGGACCGATAGCGCTGTTCATCTGCACGCGGAAACCGCGGTTGATCTGTACTTCACCTTGATCATCCATCCACGGAACGCGGAACATAATCACGCGCTCAGGCTCAACGATACGCTCCATCACTTTCTGCTCGCGCAGATAGGGATACGCCATGATCATCGGAGCTACCGACTCAACAACTTCTTTTACAGCCTGGTGAAACTCGTTCTCACCCGGGTTTTTTGCGATCAGCTCCGCCATGAAGCTGTCAACATACGATTGGGTTTGTTTGTCCATTGTTGTACCTTAATTTAGATTGTGAGTAATTTACCGTTATGGTAAATCAAATCGAGCGCAAAATTAGTAAAAAAAACTCATATACGCAAGCGTGCGCGCATTTTTTTATAAAAAAGTATTTTGTGCTTGCGTATTTCATTTTTTTTTCGTAACTTTGCACCCAAATTGTGTACTTTGCAAAATTATCACCTATTTGAATATAAAATTAAGCTATATGGAAAATTTAAGTGAACAAGAACAAGTACGGCGGCAGAGCCTGCAGACGATGCGAGACATGGGGATAGATCCCTATCCTGCAGCCGAGTATGAAGTAACCGGGCACTCCACGGACATCAAAGCGCATTTTGATGAGTGGGACGGCAAAGAAGTGCGTATTGCGGGACGACTAATGTCCAAGCGCATCATGGGCAAGGCCTCATTCATCGAGATCCAGGACTCCAAAGGACGTATTCAGGTTTACGTGTCGAGAGACGATATTCAGGCACCCGTTGCCGAGGGCGAGCAGCCTACGACCGTAGAGCAGCAGATGTACAACGTCGTTTTCAAGAAATTGCTCGATATCGGCGATTTCATCGGTATAGAAGGCTTCGTTTTCCGTACGCAGATGGGCGAGATCTCCGTGCATGCCAAGAAACTCACGGTGCTCGCCAAATCGCTCCGTCCGCTGCCTATCGTGAAATACAAAGACGGCGTAGCTTACGACGGATTCAACGATCCGGAGCAGCGTTACCGCCAGCGTTACGTGGACCTCGTGGTCAACGACGGTGTGAAGGATACGTTCCTCAAACGCGCCACCATCCTGCGTACCATGCGTCAGGTGTTTGACGAGGCAGGTTATACCGAGGTGGAGACCCCTATTCTGCAACAGATAGCCGGTGGTGCTTCGGCTCGTCCGTTCATCACACACCATAACTCGCTGGACGTAGATATGTACCTGCGTATCGCTACCGAGTTGTATCTGAAAAGGCTGATTGTAGGCGGTTTTGAGGGTGTCTATGAGATTGGACGTAACTTCCGTAACGAAGGTATGGACCGCTCCCACAACCCGGAGTTCACCTGCATGGAGCTGTACGTGCAATACAAGGACTACAACTGGATGATGGGCTTCACGGAGCAGCTTCTCGAGAAGATTGCGATTGCCGTGAATGGTACGACCAAAGTGAAGGTCGGCGAGAACGAGATTGATTTCAAGGCTCCGTACCGCCGTCTGCCAATTCTCGATGCCATCAAAGAGAAGACCGGTCTGGATCTGGCTTCGATGGACGAAGAGGCTATCCGCGCAGAGGCAAAGAAACTCGGCGTAGAAGACACGGAACACATGGGCAAAGGCAAACTCATCGACGAGATCTTCGGCGAGACCTGCGAGGGCACCTTTATCCAGCCGACCTTCATCACCGACTACCCGGTGGAGATGAGCCCACTGACCAAGATGCACCGCTCCAAACCCGGTCTGACCGAGCGATTCGAGCTGATGGTGAACGGCAAAGAACTCGCCAACGCCTACTCGGAGCTGAACGACCCGATCGACCAATACAACCGTTTTGTCGAGCAGATGAAGCTTGCTGACAAGGGCGACGACGAAGCGATGGTAATCGACCATGACTTCATGCGCGCACTGGAATACGGTATGCCGCCGACATCCGGTATCGGTATCGGTATCGACCGTCTCGCTATCCTCATGACCGGTCAGCCGACCATCCAAGAGGTACTTCTTTTCCCGACGATGCGCCCGGAATAAGTGACTAAGTGACCAAGTACAAAGTTCCAATAAACATGTATCGTAAAATTGCTATTCTCGGTTCGGGCTCATGGGCTACTGCGCTGGCGAAGATCGTCATGCAGAACCAACCGGAGGTGAACTGGTTCATCCGCCGTCAGGAGGTGATTGACGAGTTCATCGCAACAGGCAAGAACCCAACCTATCTCGGCGCCGCCAATTTTGACGTGAGCCGTATTCATTTCTCTTCGGATATCAACCAGACCGTAGCGCAATCGGATGTGCTGATTCTCGCGATTCCATCGCCCTATGTGAAGCAATCGCTGACAAAGATCCGCCGCGACATGACGCATAAAGTGGTCATCTCTGCTGTCAAAGGTATGATTCCCGACGAGAACGTCATCGTCACGGATTATCTGCATAACCGTTTCCGTATTCCTTTTGACCAACTCGGCGTCATCGCCGGTCCATGTCATGCGGAGGAGATTGCCCTGGAGCGTCTCTCGTACCTCACGATCGGTTGCGAGAACAGGCAGAACGCGGAGCTATGGTCCAAACTCTTCCAGACGCCCTACGTCCATACTACCCTTTCCAACGACGTCATCGGCTTGGAGTACAGTTCGGTCATGAAGAATATCTACGCCATCGCGGCAGGTATGTGCCAGGCTTTGCATTACGGCGATAACTTCCAGGCGGTGCTGCTATCCAACGCCATCCAGGAGATCCAGCGTTTTGCGACAGCTATGAGCAATGTGCCGCGTGACATCACCGCTTCGGGTTATCTGGGCGACGTGCTCGTCACGGGTTATTCGCAGTTCAGCCGTAACCGTCAGTTCGGTCAGATGCTCGGACTCGGTTATTCGGTCAAGGCGGCACAGATGGAGATGGAGATGGTAGCTGAAGGCTATTATGGCACCAAAGCCATTCACCAGGCGAACGAGCGGATGCAAGTCGCCCTGCCGATCGTCGATGCCATGTACGAGATCCTCTACAACCGCCAGAAGGCGAAACCCATTATCAAGTCATTAACTACTAAATTACAATAATCATGAAACTGTGTTTGAAGAATGCCGCATGCTTTGTGGATGCAGCGGCTTTGAAGAAATTAGAGTCGCAGACCGAAGCCGCCAACCTTCTCTTGGAGAATGGTCAGGGCGCCGGAAACGACTACATCGGATGGGTACATCTGCCCTCCTCTATCACGGATGAGTTCCTCGCAGAGGTTCAGGCTTCGGCTGACGAACTGCGCAAGCGTTGCGAGGTGGTGATCGTTGCCGGTATCGGTGGTTCGTATCTCGGTGCACGCGCTGTGAATGAGGCGCTCGCTTCGTCTTTTGACGCCTTCGTAGCCAAAGGCCGCAAGAACCCCTATGTCGTTTATGCCGGCAATAATATCGGTGAGGACTACCTGGCAGAACTCATGGAGTTCCTCGCGGACAAGCAGTTCGGTATCATCAATATCTCCAAATCCGGTACGACGACCGAGACCGCGTTGGCTTTCCGTCTCTTGAAGACTATGCTGGAGAAACAAGTGGGCAAAGAGGAAGCAAAGCATCGTATCGTAGCGGTTACCGACCGCGCCAAAGGTGCGCTCCGCAGCCTCGCGACCAAAGAGGGTTACAAGACTTTTGTCATCCCGGATAATGTAGGCGGACGTTTCTCTGTCCTCACGCCGGTAGGCTTGCTGCCTATCGCAGTAGCCGGTGGTGACATCAAAGCGCTCGTCAAAGGTGCGCAGGATATGGAGAAAGCGACGGACGTCAAAGTGCCGTACGCAGAGAACCCGGCTTGCCAGTATGCAGCTATCCGTAATGCCCTCTATCAGGGTGGAAAGAAGATCGAGATCCTCGTGAACTTCAACCCCAAACTGCATTATTTCTCCGAGTGGTGGAAACAACTCTACGGCGAGAGCGAGGGTAAGGACCACAAGGCTATCTTCCCGGCTTCTGTGGACTTCACCACCGACCTGCACTCCATGGGCCAATGGATCCAGGACGGTGAGCGCACGATCTTCGAGACCGTGATCTCCATTGAGAAAGCCAACAAGACGGTACTTGTTCCGACCGACGAAGAGAACTTAGACGGTCTGAATTTCCTTGCAGGCAAACGCGTAGATGAAGTCAACAAGATGGCGGAACTCGGAACGCAACTGGCTCACGTGGACGGCGGTGTGCCGAATATCCATATTTCGTTTGAGAAGATCGACGAATACAATATCGGCCAGTTCATCTATTTCTTCGAGCGCGGTTGCGGTATCTCCGGCTACGTACTGGATGTCAATCCGTTCAACCAACCGGGCGTAGAGGCGTACAAGAAGAATATGTTCGCCCTGCTGAACAAACCGGGTTACGAAGCAGAAAGCAAAGCTATTCAAGCCCGTCTGGCGAAATAAGCGCTATTTGCCTCAAGAAATCAGAGAGATAAATACGCCAGTTGCGCCACGTATGACCGCCTGTTGTTTCTTGATAACAATGGGCGGTTTTATTTTTCTCCAAACGCTTTTTAAAGCGCTTGGCGTTGGGGTGAAACAGATCCTGTTTGCCGGTATAGACAAATACCATTGCGCTATCGGTAGGCAACTGGCTTTTATGCACTACAGGAGAAAACATACCGATTGCGTCGAAATATCCCGGCAGCAAATTGGCGGTATTAGCAGCTATGCGTGCCCCGTCTGACAGTCCGGCAATATAATGCTTGCCGGAAACAGGATACGCACTATCCACCATTTGAATCAGTTCCACCAGTGCCTTCTCGATGTCATGGTCATGGCAGAGCCGCGGATAACTGAAGATATTATTCCATAGCGTATGATGGCTCGGTCTGTCCTCATGCACACCTACGTTGACATCCGGCATGACCAGGATCATCGGCTTGCATAGACCTTCTGCCACCATATTTTCCAGAATATGAATAGCGCGTCCCCGTTCGCTCCAACAGCCTTCATAGCCGTTGATTCCATGGATCAAATACAGCACAGGGAAATCTAAGTTCTGACGGTTGAATGCGGCCGGCAAATAGATATTTACCCGCCGACGCAGTTTCTCATTGGTGCTATACCATGTCGTGCGGATGAGTTCGCCTTGCTGCAACGGAGCGCGGTATAAGTCAGCGTGCTTGGAACCGCCCACATTGACCACGTTCCACTTATGCATTTTTTGCCAAGCGGTATCCGGATTAAGGGGATCCGGTTTACGTTTGCCGTTCACCCGAAAACAATAGGTATAGGTCTCCGGGCTGACGGCACGCGTTGTGACATGAAAACAGCCATCGCTCTGCAGCCGCATTTTTATCCGGCGTGTATGATCGGTATAGCGGTTGCTATCCTCGTCCGCGTACAGCAAGTCACTCTGCACGCTCACGCGCCGACCCGGACCGCAGTAGCAGAAACTGAGCGTACTGTCCTCATTCACCGTTACCGACGAGTAGTCATCGGATATGCGGATAGTGCGCGGAGTGCGTGCCTCAACGGGAAGCACGCAAACCAGCAGAAGTATCAGAAGAATGATCATATGCTAAGCGGATATTATCACACCACACTATATTCCCCGGGCAACCGGTAAAAGGAGGCATCGAACCGGATGATATCTGAATAATCATATGCGTCGGTTGCATCTCCCCGCGGAAACCTACTTCTTCAATATTCACCATTTTCCCTTGACTGTTACGGGTTTTGAAACGGCTGTCGGTCAGTTCGTGCCAGGGTTGCTTGCAATCGGATTTGGGTTCACCGTAACACACCTCCACGCGGTGCCCGTCTACCCAACCCGATGTGCTCTGCTCGATGTACTCCGTTGCTGTACCCACACGATAGGCGTACACATGACCATTCTCTTCCCATCTGTGTTGAAGCACCAGAACGATTTGTCCTTTATCACGACCTGCTACGTTCTTCACTCTTGTTCCGGCATTCGCATACACGATCTGCCCGTTAGGATTGATCTTCGCTTTGTAATCCAGCACTAAAGCAGTAGGGCGTTTGGTAAAGGGCACACCCATATCGATTGCCGAGTTGGGGTCTTTGCTGTGCGCCATAGTCACCGGCTCAGCCAGCACACCCGTATAGAGACTGCCGGTAGCGAGCGCCTTCAGGTCTATCCCCACTGCCGTCACTATCTCCAAATGCGTCTCTAACTTGGCGCACCAACCGTTGCCACGACGCTCAGGCGTCACGCCTACCGACACTGTGTTCACTCCCAAAGCACGCGCAAAAGCATTGCTGCTGCTCCAGGGGGAACTGCCGCGGTTGTATGTCGTGCCATGGATCGTATCCGGCTCTGCAAGCATGTACATGGTCTTGGTCTTACCGCCAATGAGTGCGGATTCTTTGATGTACCGCACCGTCCAACTCTCCATGTTGCCAAACGGCAGCATTTCTACCCGCTCCTGCGCTTGCGACGTGAGCGCTACAAACAGAAATATAACTAAAAATCTATTCTTCATTTCTCTTTTCCTGTGCCTTTGCGCAATCGGCTATTTCTTCTTGCAACATCTCCTCAAACTGCGTTACCGAGTTCTCCAGGGTGTATCGTTTGGCGGACTGATAGTACAACTCGCCTATGTATTTACGCTCGTTGGGGTGGTCCAGCCAGTAGTCTATCGCACGTGCCAGGTCTTTCGGGTCGCCGGGCTTGAACAGACTGCGGCCATCCAGCGCGAACTGCGGCGTTGCGGACACATCGCTGTTCGCTATTACCGGCACCAAGCCCGTTGCAAACGCCTCGATGCAAGAGATGGCCTCACTCTCCATATCACTGGCATGCACATACAAATCGGTCATTCCGAGTTGGTGAATCAACTCTTCTTTGCTTAGATACAGGAACATCGGTTTGTTAGCCAGTTTCTCGCCCAGCGCAACATATTCGTCATATTTAGGCCCCTTCCCTGCAAAAACCAACTGAATCTGGTCGGCATACTTGCTATATGGCACCGCATTGATGAGCACGTCTTGACGCTTCTCACCGGACAGACGCCCAACCATCGTAATCACTATTTTTCCTTCCAACTCTGCACTCTTTGCGGGACGCCCGTGATCGATAAACTCCTTTCCCGCCTCCAGAAACTCGTTCTGGATTCCGTTACTGATCACATGGATCTTCGCCGTATAGCCGCGCTCGGCTATCATGTCGCCCATGAATTTAGACGGCACATGTACATGACGCACACGGTTATATATGTTGCTTCGGAAACTCTTGTAAAACAGCTCATTAAACCATTCCACTTTGCCCATATTCACCGAAGAAGTCATGTTCTCCGGCTGGATATGAAAAGCAGCCGTCACCGGTTTGCCTATTTCGTTGCAATAATTGATTGCCTCCATTGAGATGCCAAACGGCACGAAAATATGCACAATGTCCGCCCAGTCGCATGCGTCATGCACGATGTTTTTGTTGTTTTTCGCAAAACTGAAATCGTGCTCGTCCATCAGCGGCTGGAATACAGGCATGTAGAACTTCGGCGTAGTAAAGTCTCCGTCTGTCAGATTGTTCTCTTTGTACTCCGGCGTATCCCAACAAAGTGCACATACTTCATGCCCTCTTTTACGCAATTCTCCGGCAAACCGCTGCGCGGAAATACTTGTCCCGTTATTCGTCGTATAGAAACTGTCTATAACAAATAAAATCTTCATAAATTTTCTTGTTTCGTGAGTCGTTTTTTCAAAATGGGCTGCAAAAGTACTGCTTTATAATCAATTATCGCTTTTCTAATCCGTGCGAAGATTGTTCTAATTCTACTAATCCGCTTGCACATGTCAAAAAATTGTTGTACCTTTGCACACGAATTGTTCTAAAACGCATATAATACATGGAGACACAAAAGCAGGAAAACGACATTTTGCTGGACTTTTCAGGTTTTGAATGGGTTAGTTTTATCCCCGGAGAGACATCCGTGGACGATATATGCGTCATGCATGCCAAAGGTGAAAAAAGTGCTTTTATCAATCGGATTATTCCCGAGCAGTATTTTTCGCCGAGTTATTGTATCCAAATTGTGAATAAAGGATTCGGCAAGATCTATATCAACAACGAAGAATATGATATTAAAGCCTATGACGGATTTCTCTTGGCTCCAGATTTCTTGGTAAAGCGCCCCACCGACTTGGAAGGTATAGATATGTATATCTTAGCCATCTCCCGAGTATTTATGGCGGAAATGAATCTCCAATTTCCCTTGTCACTCATTTCACATATCTATATCCATCCCGTTTGGCACATGAGCGCGCAGAAGGTGCAAGGTGTTATCCGTTATTTTGACTTGCTTCGCGAAGTGGTGGCCGCACAAAACCGCACTGCCGCCATGCTTCTCGTCAATTCGCTTTTCCACTTTCTGGCAGGGGAAATTGCCAACACCAAAATGCATGCGCCGTCCATGTCACGCAACGAAGATATCACAGGGCGTTTCATGCACCTCGTGGATGCCCATTGCGAACAGCAGCACTCACTCGATTGGTACGCCGACCAACTGTGCCTCACCACGCGCTACGTTGCCAACACCATCAAACAGACGCTCGGAATGACCGCCAGTTCGTTTATTGAACGCGCACTCATGCAGCGTGCCAAAACACTTCTTGTCTCTACGCCTATGCCCATACAGCAAATAGCCGACCAGCTCGGCTTCCGGAACCAATCCCATTTCGGCACATTCTTCAAACGCCACGAAGGACTATCCCCCGCAGCGTTTAGAAAAAAGAAAGAGTAAGTTGTATATCGAATAAATATACTGTTTAGAACATCAGAGTGTCGATTTTTGTATCTGAACGCCGATCAATCGGTCGTACCGCGCGCCGAAAGGACGCCAATAGACATAGACGGCGTATTCGTTTTCGGTCTGCCAATAACTACCATCCGTCCGCTGCAAGGTCGCTTTCGACTGATTTACCTTGGTACTTGGTACCTGGTCCCTTGGTACCTTGGGCACAAACCAGTACTGGTAGTCATACCCACCCTGTTTCACCAAGGCCGTGAGCCAATAGCATTTAGTTTCCGCGTCATACTGCATGCGGTTGCGAAGGCTTAATTCGTTCCCGAAGATCTCCCCGCCAACATACAGCATGCCGTCAAACCACGGCTTCTCCGCCGGCAACGTCCAATAGACCCACATATACTCCGCCTCCGTATCACTGTCATTCGTGCGCTCGGCATTCACTACAAAACGGCCGTCGGAGTCAAACTCATGGATATATTGCCCTTTCGTGATCTCGTTCGGGAAGAGCAGAGCATGATAATCGCCCATCTCGTGATACACGCGGTCAATGCCGTAACCCGCATAGAAACAAGAGAAGGCATCGAAATGGTGGTACTCGTTTCCCGCCTCGAAGATGAGGGCTTTGTTATTGATGTACCTGAGACGATTAGGCTCCACGAAGGTCGGTTGCGTCATCGTTACGGAGTTATCCTGCCTGTTATTCTGCGTCACTACAACGCTGATTTCTGACGGCTGATAACTGATACCTGCCGGCTTGAAATCGACATCCACATCCACCTGCTGGTAACGCCCGTTGAACTCAATATCCGTATTCGCCCGCACTTTCGTATCGATCTTCACCATCGGCTCCACCACGCAGAAATCCACTTCCGCCACGCGGTTGTCGGGATTGCCGTCTTCGTAAATCGTCAGGCGGTAGTTGCCGCTCTTGGTAATCGCCATATCTTCGTTCGGAAAATCAAACCAATAGTGCGTATATTCGCAGCTGGTATTGATTGAGTGCTCATAATCGGTGATATCCCGCGTCGTAAATCCCCGCAGATACTCGCTACTCAATAAATCACCATTCATCATTTGTACCGTATAGGTGTACATCCTCACATCGTGGCTCATCTCGTCGAAAGATATATGCAGGGTGTTGTCCGGCTCCATTCCGTCCACTACTCCGTTCTCCAGCAGCAACACTTTTCGCTCCACACGCAACGTGCGTACCTGTTCATTAAAGACACGCGTGTGCGTCTGCGCAAAGAGGCTTAGCGAGAGGACACAAAAGAGGAATATAAATACGATTTTTCTCATATACGGCTGCAAAGGTACAAAAATTATGCCCGGAGCGTTCTCCCGTTAACGCGGGAGAAGCGGCCTCCGCCTAAGAGGGTTTTTACCTTTTTCGGTGCAAAAGTACAAAAAAAATGCCAAACTGCAAAATATTTTTACAAAAAATTTGCACAATTCAAAAAAAAGCAGTACCTTTGCACCCGCTTTTTGAAAAAACGGCACACTTGTTGCCGAACGCGTTGCCACTTTGGCTCAGTTGGTAGAGCAACGCATTCGTAATGCGTAGGTCCCCGGTTCGAGTCCGGGAAGTGGCTCAAAAAAGAGAATCACCTCCACGGTGGTTCTCTTTTTGGTATCAAATCGTATCGATAAAGTATTTCTGCTTGCGGTTAAACATCGAGATTCCGATAACCAGTAGTACCAGCATGCAGGCGAAGCTGTACCCTAAAGCGTTCCAACTGAATTCTCCGGCACCGAATGCCCCATATTTGAAGGTCTCGATCAATGCCGTCATTGGGTTCAGCAGCATGATCTTATGCAACGTCGGATTCGTCACATAGCTTAGCGGATAGACAATAGGGGTAGCGTACATCCATAGCGATACAAACACGCCGAAGAAATTCGTCAAATCGCGATACTTGGTGGTCAGCGATGAGATGATCAACCCTAATCCCAAAGCAAGCCCCTGGATAATCAGTACGATTACCGGGAAGAGCAACAGGTACCAGTTAGGTCGCAGATCCACTCCTTTTATCACAAAGAACAGATACACCATCACAAACGTACTTAACTGCAGCGAGAATCGGAATAATTTCGATGCAATCTTGGATACGGGCGAAACAAGGCGCGGGAAATATACTTTACCGAATAGACCGGCATTGGTCTGGAAGGTAGCGGATACCTCTGTCAGACACGTTGAGAAATACTCCCAGAGACATATACCGCTCAGGTAGAACACCGGCTGCGGGATATCATCCGTCGGAATCTCTGCTATCCTGCCGAAAACCACGATATACATAAACATCGTGAATAACGGAGAGATGAAATACCACCCCATACCGAAGATCGTCTGCTTGAACTGAACCGTGATATCGCGTTTGATAAACAGCCATATCAGGTACCTCTTTTGCCATAGCTCCTTCAGCCCCAATCCTTTCGCGTACGAATTAGGGCTTATCTCTGTCGTCCAATATGTAGATTCTTGCTCTTCCATTACACCGTATCCATAAACGATTTCTGAACTTTATTAAACAGCATCAGCCCGAATACCAGCAAGACAGCCGTGCATACGACGCTATATCCAAGCCATAACCAGCTGAACTGGCCTTGACCTAAGAGCGAGTACTTGATAGCCTCCATCACGGGCGTCACCGGATTGAGCGACATCGCCAGATGCAACTTCTCGTTCGTCACCATGCTCATCGGATAGATCACAGGCGTGATATATACCCATAGGGAGACGATCTTCGCTAACATTATCTGCAGATCCCGGTACTTGGTCGTCATGGACGAGAAGATCATACCGAACCCCACCGCCATCATCGCCAGAATCAGCATCAGGATCGGGAACAGCACTATCTGCCAATGGATTGTCAGCTCCGTTCCCGTAGCCGCATAGTAGATATAGAAGGCAGCGAAGATAGCTAACTGGATGGAGAAAGCTAACAGATTCGTCGTTACGGCTACCAAGGGCATGATGATTCTCGGGAAATAGACTTTTCCGAAGATATCCGCGTTACCTACAAAACTATTGGAGGTTGCGCTCAGGCTGCTGGCGAAATACCCCCATACGGAGATACCCAACAGGTAGAATAATATCGGCGGCACGCCATCGGTAGGGATCTTCGCTATTCCGCCGAAGACAGTAGCATACACAATTACCGACAGTACCGGCGTGATGATAAACCATAGCGGGCCAAGGATGGTCTGCTTGTAAGCCGTGCGGAAGTTTCGCAGCACGAATAGCACATACATATCGCGGTACCGCCATATCTCTTTCCAATCCACCGCTAATAGTTTGTCGCGCGGCGTGATAGTCAAATCCCAATGTTCTTCTTTCTCACTCATCGTTCTCTCGTCATCCTAAATAATTACTCCTGTCTAATCCGCGATAGGAGATGGCCTCCAAGAGGTGTTTTTTCCGGATATCCACTGCTCCTTCGATATCCGCTATCGTGCGGGCTACTTTGAGGATCCGGTCATACGCACGGGCAGAGAGACCGAGTTTCGCCATGGAGTGCTCCAGCAGTTTGTCGCATTCCGGATCCAGCGCGCAATACTCGCGCACCATCTTGGAGTTCATCATCGCGTTGCAATGCACCAGCTTGCTATGTTTGAACCGCTCGTTCTGTATCGCTCGCGCCTTGAGTACCCGCTCACGCATAGCGGCGGATGACTCACCCGGCTGGGTATCTCGCAGCTGCTCATAGGGAACAGCTTCGATCTCGCATTGGATATCAATCCGGTCCAGCAGCGGCCCGCTGATCTTACTCATATAGCGATGTACCTGAGCCGGCGTGCAGGTACATGGATGCGCAGGGTTATTCTCTCCGTAATGGCCGCAAGGACATGGGTTCATCGCGGCTACCAGCATGAACGACGCCGGATAATCGACGGTCTCTTTGGTTCGCGCAACAGTGATATGCCGATCCTCCAAAGGCTGCCGCATCACTTCGAGCGCAGAACGCTTATATTCCGGCAGCTCATCCAGAAAAAGCACGCCGTTATGCGCCAGGCTTATCTCTCCGGGATGGGGGTTCTGACCGCCTCCCACTAACGCTATGTCCGTAATCGTATGATGCGGGCTGCGGAAAGGGCGTTGTACGATCAGCGCTCCTCGCGCACCTTTCTTCTTGTTCGTCAGACCGGCTATCGAATGGATCTTCGTTGTCTCCAATGCTTCCTCCAAGGTCAGCGGCGGCAGGATAGAAGGGATACGCTTGGCTATCATGCTCTTGCCGGCTCCCGGAGGACCTACCATGATCATGTTATGCCCGCCGGCGGCAGCTATCTCCACCGCTCTGCGCACCTTATATTGCCCGCGTACGTCCGCGAAATCCAAGTCGGAAGGAAAAGCCAATTCGTCAAACAGCGCCTGCGTATCCACTCTCGTCGGCTGGAACGTATCTTCCGGATTCAGTTCGTCCTTCGCTTCGCCGTTCAGGAAATGCACTACCTCCATCAGGTCCTTCAGACCATATACCTCCAGTCCGTCAACTACAGCGGCTTCTTCGGCATTCGCCTCCGGCAGGATCAAGCCCTTGAACCCCGCCTTACGGGCACAAAGAGCGATAGGCAGCGCACCGCGGATAGGTTGTAAAGAGCCATCCAGCGACAACTCGCCCATGATCATATAGTGCTCCAGCTCCTTCACTTTCACTTTCTCTGCTCCGGCTAACATACCGATAGCCAGAGGCAGGTCGAAGGCAGAACCTTCTTTCTTGATATCCGCCGGAGCCATATTGATGGTGAAAGCACGCCGTAGGTTCTCCATTCCGTTCACCGTCATCGCCGCCACGATGCGCTCATGCGACTCTTTGACGGAGGTGTCCGGCAGACCCACTAATGTAAAATCGAAGCCCGGTACCGCATGCACTTCAATCGTCACCGGCACCGCTTCAATCCCGACAGGAGCAGCACTATAGATCTTTATTAGCATATACCTCTAACCTCTAACCTCTAACCTCTAACCTCTAATCCTTTCTTTCACGCACTCGGCGATGAACTCAGCAATCTGCCGGGGTTCCAGACCGGCTACATTCAGCACCAGATCGTAGTTCCGCGCGTCGTAACGGCTCTTGCCGCTGAAGGTATGGGTGAAGTTCTCGCGCGCCTCATCTACTTTGTCGATCAGCAGATCGGCGCTGCCTTCGTTGATATTCAGTCTCCGCGCTACTTTATCGCGACGGAATGTCTTATCTGCAATCAGAAAGACCTTGAACGCATTGGGGTTATCGCGGAAGATATGAAATCCCGTACGGCCGAGGATGACGCAGGACTCTTTCTCTGCCAGCGAGCGTACGATAAACTCCTCGTCGTTATACAGGTCCTGCGAGATGGTCTCAAAGAACCAGCTTTTCTTCATGCCCTTGAGTTTGTCTATCTCCTCCTGGGTAAGGTTATAGCGATCTTCCAGCTGCTTCAGCAAGCCCTTGTCGTACAGCTCCACGCCCAGGATTTGAGCCAGTTCTTTCGCAATCTGCCTACCGCCGGTACCAAACTCCCGTCCGATAGTAACTACAAATTTCTTTTCCATATCAATCAATTTTTCGCTGCAAAGTTACAACAAAAATTTGGAATATACAAGACTTTGACTTTAAAAATCAAATTTATTTGTATTTTTATAGGTAATAAGAAATCTCAAATCTATAATCGGGCGAGAATCTCTATGATTCGGGCAGCAGTATGTCCATCCCATAGTTCTGGAATAGCCCCTTTCTTCCATTCTCCGGCGAAGAGTTTGTCCATTGCCGGTTTGATGGCCTTCGGGTCCGTTCCAATCAACTCATTGGTACCTACGGTACAGGTCTCCGGACGCTCGGTGTTGTCACGTAGTGTTATACAAGGCACACCCATGACGGTCGTCTCTTCTGTGATACCTCCGGAGTCGGTTATTACAGCCTTCGCTCTTTCTACCAAGTAGTTAAACTCCAGGTATCCCATCGGTTCTACAATATGCAGATTCGCCCATTTATTAGCATCATTGAGCGATTCTATCGCGCTCATTGAGCTCGTTTGCGAGCGCTCATTTAACAATTCGCGAAGCCTCAACGCCGTTCTCGGATGAATAGGGAAAATGATCGGCAGCCCGCGTACATTGGTGATAATCTGCTCCATCATGGCTTTGAGATGACTCTCTTCATCTACGTTGCCGGGCCTATGCATCGTCATGACAATATATTGCTTCTCTTTCAATCCCAGTTCATCCCATATCTGCGGTTTACTAAACCGTACCCTGTTGGCCAACAGCGTATCAATCATCACATTTCCCACAAACCATACGCATTGCTGACTCCGTTCATTCGTTAATTCGTTCATTCGTTCACTCATTAACGTCGCCCCCTGTCTTACTAAATTCTGGTTTGCGACTTCTGATGTGGTGAACATATAATCCGCCAAACTATCCGTCACCATACGATTGATCTCCTCCGGCATCGTCAGATCCCAGGAGCGAATGCCTGCCTCCACATGGCAAACTTTGGTGTTCAGTTTCTTCGCCACGATAGAGCAAGCCATGGTGCTTGTCACATCTCCAACCACCAGCACTATATCAGCAGGATGGGCCATCAGTTCTTTCTCGAAGGCTACCATGATAGCTGCCGTCTGCTCTGCCTGTGTACCGCCACCGCAACCGAGATTCACATCCGGAGCCGGGATACCGAGTTCCTCAAAGAACGTGTCGCTCATGTTCTTGTCATAATGCTGCCCGGTATGCACCAGTCTATAGGTGATTTTCTCCCCTAATCCACTAATCCTCTCATCCGCTAATTCATTATGTTCCTTAATCGCCTTAATCAGCGGTGCGATTTTCATAAAATTGGGCCTCGCCCCAGCAATCAATGTTATATGCATAGTTTTATGTTTTTTTCTCACTTAAACTTCTCCCAGAACTTAGCACCTGCTTTCCGCGTTTGTTCTGCGGAAGCCGGGTAGTTCTCTATGAACCAGGTCAGGAACTTGGCGTAATCAACTTTCTCGGAGAGCATCTTCTCGCGGCGGGATGCGCAAAGTTCCTTGCGACTCGGAGTATCCAACCAACGCTGGATAGACGCAAAGAAGCCTTCTACATCGGCTGTCTTATGGCCATAGCCCAAGCTATAATGCACATCATCAGACACATGAGCATCTATCTTCGGCACATATCCATCACTTCGTGGAGTGAAGTCTGTCGGAGCTTCTAATTCGTGCAAATACGATAATCGTCCTACGAAATCATTCAACCGCACAAACGGTGTACCTACCACTCCTGCCTCAGCGGCCATCGTTTGGCTGTCACCGATATAAAGCGATGCGAAAGCCATCACATGGTGCATATCCAGCGGATTTATCTTTATTCGGTATTGCTCAAACTGCGGTTCAAGCGGTCGCTCGGAAGTAATATAAATCGTCCCATGGGGTTTGAGTAACTCGATCATACGCTCGGCAATCGCAGTGTTAATTCCGTGAATACCCACGTCATGATGGGCTGTCAGTTGTGCAAAACGCACCAATATATACGGTTTCGATGTATCAATACCGTATTGTTCCACTTTCTGCTTATCCGGGATAAACTGATTCGGATGCAAGTATCCTAACTCATGGTATGACGGATAAGCAATCTTCTTATCCTTCCACTTCCATGCGCTGCAGCATTCCGGACAAATAACACCCGTATAAATAGGAAAGAATATCTTTGCATATAGAGCAATCGCTTCGGCGTCATCTTCATAGCATTCGAATGCCGGTTTGCGGATTATTTTCCCTACTACAGCCAGCACACCATCTGAACCAACTAACATGTCCGGTTTCTCCTTGCGCGCAATGCGTAGAACCTCAAAAATCTTTTCGATGAGGAAGATAGCTAATCCGAACATTCCCCATTTCTTGGGCCTGTTCTTCACTTTATAAAACTCCATCCCAGCATTAATACACAATTGCTCCAGGACATCCTTGGGTCGGATGACTATGACTACTTTGTGACCATCGCGTTTGAGGTTGTCAATGGTGTACCGGAACATCCAGAAGTGCGCTGGATGGCTAATCATAAATAGTATTTTCATATTTCTCTATACGTTGGTATCATTAATAATTCTTTAGTTAATCGTTCTGCCATTGGGCATGAACCATGCTGGTACCCAAACTCTGTAGCCCAATCAATAGCATGAGCGAAATGCGTAGCTGTTTCTACTCCATGCTTTGCGAACGACGTCTTCAGTTCTTCCGGATTCTCGCAACGAGCAATAAGCATGAAGGCATTATCTCCGATGAGATATTTGGAAATGGAGATTGCAGATTGGAGATTGCAGATTGCTTCAGCATTTCGTTTTTGCGCTGCTATGGCCTCATCAGCGGATGGCAGCCATGCGCTGTATAATCGCCGAATACCTGGAGCCATTTGACGCATCACAACCGTTTGGCGTACTTTCGGACTTGAAGATTTCTTCATCTTCATCGTTAGCCAATAGAAACCTGGTGAATAGGCGATAGCCTTGATAAGCATAGAACAGAATAACTTCACTCGTCCAAGCACGTTATACTGCGGTAAGTGAGAATACAAATCTGAGATTTTCAATCTTAAATCTGAAATAGAAGGTGCGACCTTCAATATTCCCCCTTCCCCAAGCGCAGGGAACTTCCCCTGATTGATGCTATAGACAGTAAAGTCTCCTTCTGCAGGAAGCCCATATCCATGCGCATTGTCCACAATAATGATAGCCTTCGGACACTTAGCACGAATAGCAGAAATATCATTCCGTATGCCAAACAGATTTGTAACTACAATCGCATCTAAATCTGCAGGAAGAGCGTCAACATTGATTTTCAGTTCATCCGTCACATCTACAAAGACAGGAGTACATCCGGCATTCACCACTGCATTAGCTACCGTATGGCAATTATACGCCACCATCCCTACTCTACCCCCGTGCGGCAAAGTAGTTTTTAGAGCGAGTATGATTCCTGAACGCGCATGGTTGAGCAGATACTCGCCTTCTTTGGCCTCGTATTGCTCACCAAACCAATACTGCCATTGGCGGCAAAACGGGAATTGTATGTCTAACCGCGGTGTCATTTCAGTTTCTTCAAAATCTTCACACCTAATACCCCTAATTTATATAGCAGTGGCTTGGTGACACAGAGGAATCGACCATGTTCTACAAGTTCCCCTCCAAACTCCGCCTTAAAATCTCGTACTCCATATTCCTCATCCGGCTTTCCTGCCCCCATCATGTCAAATATAGCATAGCCATTATCACAAGCATACTTCATTCCGGCATATTTGGTAACTGACGAAGGGTGAATATTTTTAAATTCTCCATCCTTACCGCACGCATACCATTCATAGACACCTCGTCCTGGAAGAAGCATGCAAATAGAACCACCCACTACCTGTCCCTCATACATTACCAATAGGTACTTACACGAATCGAGATGATATAATTTCTCAAAGAATGACCATGGCAGCAACGGCATCTTAACCTTGGTGCGATATAGTTCTAATAGTATATCGTAGTATGCACGCACTTGATCAATAGTTGGGTTTTCTTCTATAGTAGCTCCATCACGGAATGAGAGCCGAATGTATTTCTTACGATGCTTACCTATATTCGTTTCTATATCATCCCATGGTTGATTGGTATGCACATGGAAATTCAGATGCGGCTGATAATCAAACCCGGCCGCAGAAAATGCGTTCTTCCATCTGCTGTAATCATTAAAATTCCGCGTTTCGATGTATATGGGTTCGTAACGATAAAAAATGTTTTCGGTGTTTTTTGTGAGCGCAGCGTGTTTTTGTGAGGCATCCTGCTGTTCTACAGCAATAAGGGACAAGTCTTCAGACTGTCTGAATGCTTGCATACAAGCAGACTGATGAGTTGTCTCATGTAAGTCGCTGTATAGCGACTGCGGATGCCGTGTTTTTGTTTTAACAGCTTCTAATAACGCCATTACTTCCTCATCCGTTGCATCATCCGCCAACGCAGGACCGCCAAGAATAATCGCACGCCTGGTAAAGAATTGCTTGATCGGGTTCTTCTCTACCGTCACATACCCAACGCAAACGGCACGGAGCGTTTGCAATGATGGATTGATGGAATGCTGCGCTTCGCTTAATGGTGCTTCATTAGAAATCGCTACCACAAACGGCTTAAACAACTCCGGCTGTGACGTATAGAAATCAAACGCCTCAGCACTCTGAAACCAGTTACCTGTAGCAGCAGAAGCCACCAACTCACCCCATTGCTTTCGATTAATATCTTTGTCTTTAAATATCATAATCCTTCGTTCTTTTCCCGCTTTTGTATACCGGATATTTTATATGGCTAGTCGGATGCTATCCGAATTCCCACAATCGCTTCTTATAAAAACAATGTATCTCCTGCTTTCTTATGCACCCAATGCTTCTCGTCCTTAAACCCGATTCCTTTATGATATTGTAGATCAAAGACATCTGCCAGACTTGGTGCGCAATAGATCATATCTTCGCCTTGCATCATCTCATCTGTCAGGTCTCCAGTTAAATACCCTCCGCATATCTCCAACTCATCCGTACCAATCACTCGTTCATGCAGAAATTCACGGTTAAACAAGAAACGTTTTAAATAAAGCCAATCCTTTTTTCTCCGCATTAGCGTTAACAGGAACACTTCCAAATCATCACACTTAATAGCCCATGGATAATGCGCTCCTTCTGGTAGTTCTAACAACATGGATAAATCCATCTGTATCTGTCCAAAAGACTTCTGATTAACGATGATATAGAAATCTCCGTCCTTGTACTTCGTCGTATCTATCTCCGCTATCGGATTCCCGTCTTTGTCTGTCAACACAAGCGGCTTCTGTTCAATGAATTTCTGCTCCACGCGCCATAACTGCTCGTTAGCATAACCTATGCTCTTATTAAAATCATCTTTTATTCGAGGATATGCTCTTTCCGGATCTCTCAGTGGTTCTCGCATCGAATATGCTTTGGCTTCTATCACCAATGCCATATCCCTATATAGCACCAATATATCTTGCTCGCATCCGTCTACATAATACCCTTTATATATAGTGGCTCTTTTTTTGAAGAACTTATCGAACAATCCTACTATCCTATTTTCTAGCTGTTCTCCTTTCTTGTGTACAAATTTGGATGTATCCGTTTGTGTTTGGCAGCATGCTTTTTCCAATAACGCATCTATGGCATGAAGCACTTGTTTTTCTTCGTATACTTGATACATACCTTTGCCGATATCAACAATCGGGTTTTCGTACAATGGATTACCTGGATTCATGGATGTGTAATACAAGAAATCTCTATTCTCCCTTTTGCACGTCAATAATTGCAATATCGCATTTACCTTCTCAATCGACAATTCATCTGTTACCAAGTCCGTTGGATAGAATCTATTCTTTAAGCCTCCATCTACTACCAATGCGATTGTCGGCATCGCCTCTTCTCCATACGCCCTTAATTCTTCTGGAATTCCATCATTCTTGGACCAATCCATCCGTACGTAGTCTTTCCAATTTGGGCTTAGTGGTATGTCGGCTGTCTGAGATAACATCTGTAAATTGTGTTGGCACCAAGCATCCATACTCTCATAGAAGTTCAGAAAATCTTCCGTCTTAAGCCCAAATGTTCCCTCAATTTTCGAATCTTCCTGCGTATATAAATCCCGAATCCAACATATAACCTGTTCCTCGTAATTCAACGTGCCAAGATTGAAGTATGACAGAAATGATGGCATCGCAACTAAGCGTTTTTTCTTCCACTCCGCATCTACCATTTCATCTTCCTTCGGCCAGAACAAATTATAGTACTCAATCTCTATCGCATTTATTTTATCTACAATAAAATTCCACTCTTCTTCTGTAAAATTGCGTCTTGTCTCTTCGTACGGTTCTGCCGACATCATTAAACCGGCAACGTAATACATTTGCCGTTGCGGTGAGGACAATTTCTCAATCTCTTTGTGCGCCATACCATTCGCTATCATAGATGACGTTTGAGTCAATTGCCCCAACAAAAAAGCCGTATCATATTGCCTTAGATACTCCTTTAATTCCAAGGATAGTTTCTCTAATAGACTCTGCATATTAGTTATGATTTCTTCACTTTTTCCCTATCTTCTCCATTCCCACCACATCGGCTGGTCTATTGTACCATGTACATTCTCACTATCTGCACGCTTTGTTCTTCTATATATCGAGCCTGGGTCATTTTCATGATCTGCTAAATAACGTCCGATTTGTGAGTGTACTGTCTGAAATGCTCTACCTCTACCACTTTTCCGAAGCAACCATATGATATATTCCCTTTCATTCTGGGAACAATACTCCTCTATAAAATCATGCGTAGAGAATCCATCCGGTTTATTTGTTTGCAGTGCGTTTAGCACATCCCTTGCTTGTCCTGGTGTTACCATATTGAAATCAAAAATCAAAAATTTAAGGTTCTGAGAACTTTTGCCGGCACACCCGCGACAACAGTCTCCTCCGGCACATCTTTCGTAACCACGGCTCCAGCTCCCACTACGGAGTTTGCGCCAATCGTCACACCAGGCATTACAATCACTCCTGCCCCTAACCATGCGTTATCGCCAATCACAATCTTCGATGGCTTATATTTAACCACCTCTTTCAACACTGATGAGTTCGGATGTGCGCTCAACACCAGCGTACATCTTGGTCCAATCGAAACATTATCGCCTATTTCCAACTCCCCACGCTTGTACACATAATTTTGCGTAATTACAATATCATCCGCAATATACACATTCTTTCCGCACTTCCATCCTAAAGCACGGATACTATTTCTACGCACCGGTGAATAAGGGAAATGAACACCGATTGAATATATCAACTTATTCTTTATTCTAATATACCATTCTTTTAATGTCATAGCTTACATTTAATAATTGATTTTATCTATTATTTCTTGTTTAGAAAAACCGAATACAGGAGATTCTATGGCAGCTATTTTGCGATAATCGGTATTCATTAACGAAGAAGCTAATGTAATCAAAGAAGTAGTAACAGGTACCTCTATTCCACCGGCAGATGCAAGTATCTCAAGTTGACCGAGTCCCATGGGTACATCCTCATACACAAATCTTGTATTTAATGATGCAGGACCTTTAGGACCGCCATGCTGAGCATATTCTTTAAACACAGACATCGAATCCTGAGACAAATCCTCTTCATTCCTCCATTTGCATGCATCTAGATATGAGAGAGGAGCGCCTCCATATGCTTCTATTACTGTATTCTTTTCTTTGTCTAACTGATAAACTAAATTCCATATTGACGGAGAGAAAGATTCCCTATACATCCAAAACTCGCCTTTCATCATCTCAATACGGCTTGCAGACATAATAGCACCGATAGTATGTACTATCATATTGGGATTATGCAATGCACTCTCTATCACATTTGAACGTAGAAATTTATGGCTATTAAATAATGTATCAATTTTATTTAAGATCTCTTGCTTTTCCGCATGATTACCCAAAACTGCTACCGCATTACGAGCATTTTTAAACAAGATATGTACGTTCCCGGGCTCCACGATACGAGCGTCGTACGGAGTAGACTCTCCTTCTACAAAGATGACTCCTTTAGGGGCATACTTTTCAAACCAAAGTGCCCCTAGATTCCCAGGTATAATGACAACAATTTGCCCTTCCTTCATGTATTGAGCATACTTTTCTGCTAATACGCGGTGTTGCAAACTTTGTGTCAATACCAATATCATATCTGCCCAACTTATTGCTTCTTGTACGTTTCTTGTTACCTCAAAATGAGCAAAGAAGCTTTCCCCACTTGTTTCGTCATGCATCAATATTCCCTGTAGTTTTTGCATCAATACAAAATTTTCTTCATGCAGCGATTTCGATGTTTTCACCAACACCACTTCATGCCCGTTTTGCACTAACTTTGCAGCATGAGCACATCCAGAATTACCAGCTCCTAAAATTGAAACTTTCATATTAATATCTTCTTATTTTCTTTTCCAAAGCATATCCGTGCGTCCGATAAAAATCTTTTCTTCTACCACCATATGCGCATTGATCCAATTGAATTTCCCAATCTTCTCCTGCTTCTGTAAAATAGAACCCTTCTTCTGTCACTGTAATATCCCATCCTAATGAAGGCAGTCCGTATAGATACTTATGAAACAAAATCGATTGCTGCTTTATCTCCTGCCAATATGGTATCTTCAGCCCCGCGAAAGTCACCTCTGTATCTGGATGTTTTTCGCGCACAATTGATACCTGTCGTTTTCCAGGATCGTAATATCCTATATTTTTCAAGGTTCCATCTTCATTTATCCCCACAAAGAATCCTCCTTGCCCCGCATTATCAACAAAATTTCCACCAGTCCCAAATCGCAGCTCAGCTCCATAATACTCTACATTTCCGTCCTCATTCATTACGGTATTCAGTCGTATCGTATTTAAGCTATGGGGATATACTTCACTTATCGCCGGATGATTCGTCAACCGCTCCTGTATCACGTATGTCGATTTCCCAAATTTCTTCTTCAACTCATCTATAGTAATTTCCTCGTCTTTGGTATATAATCGCCCCGCTTCGATTATTAGAGGAAATGCTCCTCTTCCTAATTCGCCTGTTGTCTCTTTGCAAAACGCGTCCGCATTTAGCGATAGTATGGCACGCAAATCTTCAAATTCCATATTCTGCCTATTCTCCATACTGATTTCCCCGTTACGCACTAACGCTATCAGTTTTGGATGAGGCATATGCAAGCTATCACAAAATTTATAAAAGACATATTTATCGCGTACCAATGCCAAGTAATTAAACGTATAATTCGTTGGCAAAGTCTCTCGTTGACGTATATTCAGTATATTCCTTATTATTCTAAATTCGTTATATCCTACATATTCATTCGGATCTGTTCCTTTTACATCCAAGCCATATAAGAAATAACACGTACACGCTTCTCTATACTTAAATGCCCATACGATGTTTTCCCATAACATCTGTATCTTATTCTTGCGTTTTCCTTCATATAACTGCGTATTGTATTTCTTGTTCCAGGGCATTCGGATCGCATCAAACCAGACCTTCAATTCCTTTGCAACAATCAGAAAACACCCCCCCCTATGATGCGAAGGGCTTAAATAATATGAGTTTTTGCGCGTTTCGCGGTGTATTTGCCACCATAATTTTATATTCATCTTCCTATCTCCTATTTGGTATATTCATACTCACTTATGCAATAATCCTCTTTGCCGCTTGGCATAGGAGGTATAGAGTCCACAAACTCTAATGACACTTTAGACCCGACAAAATGGTTTGCGAAATTGGTCACACAATATTCGAACTGCTGATGATCCTCATTAGGATCTTTCAGTTTCAGCAAGATTCGGATATCTCCTTTCTTGTCCTGCCGTATCTGGAACTGGTCAATCTTATTGTATATAATACAATTAGCTTCGTTATGATAGTCATTATCGCGATAGAGCATGATTGGCAGCATCGTTGGCGAGATAGGTACACCTTGTTTATTATACAGCAACTTACCCGCACGACCTATTACTTGTCCTATCACTCGTGAAACTCTTCCGCAGGTGCATTTCTCCGGCTTGATATAAGCCATATCTCCTACCTGATAACGCAGAAACGGGAATGCATAGTTACCCAAGTCAGTAGAGGTCACACACCCTATCTCGCCATCCGACAGAACATTACCCTCTCTATCCGTAATCTCAATTACGCACCGTTCTTCCGATATATGCAACCCGTCTTGGAGCAAACATTCATGCGCATCTATACCGCCATCTCCTGCGCCGTATTCATCATATACCGGGCATTTAAACACTTCTTGCAGGGTCTTGCGATATTCCGGCATTAGAATCTCACCTGTCGTTAATATACAGGTCATCGGGGTGACCGGTAAATTATATTTGGCAATATACCGAGCTAATATGACGAGTGAAGAAGCGTACCCTCTCATAGCTTTAGGTTTATAAGCCATATAGGCCTCATAATGCGCTTGCATAGCAGCCTCATCTACCTCTGCGCTGCTGCGTTTCATATTGCGCATAATATAGAGGTCAAAAATATCTTTGGGAGTAAATATCTTTCGCTTCTTTACCAGCGAGTTTCCTCCTAACGTCATCATCTTTTCGCCGACCTGGAATCCGTACCATTCCCATGCTCTAAAGGAAGAAGCCCATTGCATATTCCATGTAGGCATATCTCTTTTGTACTGCATGGGCGTACCGGTGCTTCCGCCTGTACTGCTGTTCTGAATATGCCGTTTTGCAATATCTTTACTTATCAGTTCATCATAGTGCTCTCGTACCATTTGCTTTGTCAGGATTGGCAACTTCTGCAGATCTTCTCTACATTGGATATCTTCCGGTTTCAAACCGAGACTATCAAACAACTTCGTATAATACGGCACGTTTTCATAACAATGCTGAATCAAGGCTTGCAGACGTTGATTCTGAAGATCCATCAACTCTTGCTCCGTAGCATTATCCATGTGCTCCATCAGCCGCCACTCCTTACTGATACCACGATGCGTTAACTTGTCCGCCACCGGCATCAGGATATGTTTATCTATTTGACTATATAGACTCATACCATTCTATTATTCGTTTCGCTATTTGTTTAATATCTAATTTGTCTTCAATAATTCGCTTCCGGCCTTCCGTTCGTTCACCAAATTCTAATGCCTTCTCTAATGCTTCAGCAACCTCATGACTCTTGGCTCTTGGCTCTTGGCTCTTGACTCTTGGCTCTTGACTCTGTACTACGTAGCAACCATCAAGGTTCGCTAATCGTTCTCTCACGTCACCCACATCAGTCGTCACAATCGGGCAGTTGCAAGCCATTGCTTCTTTGATCACATTCGGACTTCCTTCGGAATCGGATGTCAATAGCAAACAATCCGCTGCATTCATATAGGTACATACCTCTTGGGGTGTCTTATTAAAAACCGGAACGAGTGATATTTGTAATTTGTTATTTGTAATTTGTAATTGCTTTACCGCTGCCTCAGCCAACGGCCAGTTCTTCTCTACTCTCTCCGGATTGGAGCACCAGATGATGTATTTATGATTTGTGGTTTGTAGTTTGTCTTTTGGAGCAAAGCCCACTTTCTCTCGGCTCTCAGCTCCCGGCTCTACTCTAAACACCTCCAGATTAACGCCATTCGGAATTACCGGCAGATTGAGTCCTAACTGAGCACGCGTGCGTTCCGACTTCGTTAATGCGCCATCCCATAGATGCTGTATCGCCCAGCGAACTCTGCGCCATTTAGCGTTACGGGTTGGGAACGAGCCCAAGATAGAAACAAGAATCTTAGGTTTGTGCATCATGCACATCGTTGCAAGAGAAGCCACGAAACCACAAGTGGAGTAATGCGCATGAATGATATCCGGTCTCTCTTGTTTCACCAACTTACGAAGCGCAAACACCGCCTTTAGGTATCCTTTCCATCCTTTCCCCTTTATCGGAAACAGCACCATATCCAGTCCTTCCGCTTTCAGCGAATCGAACTGCGATTGGACAAACGAGCTTACCACGCCCGCTCCCTTCTTATTTCCGGATGCTACGAAGAGAATCTTCTTTATTTGTAATTTGTTATTTGTCATTTGTTATTTTATTCTTTGTCGTTCTCAAACTATTCGTGATAGATCGATATAACTCTACGACATCAGTCATTAACTCGTCATATTGCTCCTTATTTATTAATTCGGAACCATATAATACTTTTAACCAATATATAGTTTCATGAGCTTCTTTTTGTACTATACCTAGTTTGTGGATAAAATCTGCTGTACTTTCCGCATCGCATGCTTCACAATAATTTGCACCTATACTAGTGCCGGAACGCTGGATTTGATCTGAATTATTATATTCATGCTGCTCCTCACGAAGATATTTTCTCAACTTGTTAATCTTTATTGAGAAACTAACGCATTTATCTTCAAATTCCTGTTTTGTCATAAACTACAAACCACAAATTACAAATCACAAACATCAAAATCTTTCACTTCAGATTTTGATAGTACCACTCACACGCTTGTTCGAAGCCTTGCAGCGCACTGAATTTCGGATCATAGCCAAGGATGCGCTGCGCCTTGATGATAGAAGCCTGGCTATGCGGGATGTCACCAGGACGGTTCTCACGATAGGTCGGTTCGATAGTCGCAATAGCCGGATCATATTTAGCGAGATTGTCCCTCAAGCAATGGAAGAGGTCATTCAGCGTTGTGTTACCTCCGTATGCCACATTGAAAACCAGATCCACGGGGGCGTTCTGCGGCAGATTCATATTATAGAGCGAAGCGCGTTTCACAATCTCATCATGGGAGACGGTGGCAGCCAAGTAATTTGCTTGAATCACATTGTCGATATAGGTAAAATCCCGCGAATACGAGCCATCACCATTGATATACGGGGATTCGTGGTTAATCAGCGCTTTCACCCACAATGGTATCACAGCCGCATACGCTCCGTTCGGATCCTGACGACGGCCAAAGACATTGAAATACCGCAAACCGATGGTCTCTATACCATAGAGCGAAGTGAACACATTGGCGTATAGTTCGTTCACAAATTTCGTAATGGCATACGGCGATAACGGCCGGCCGATATTATGCTCTATCTTCGGCAACTCTTTGCTATCTCCATAGGTAGAACTGGAAGCCGCATAGACGAAGCGTTTCACCTTCTCATCCCGCGCCGCGACCAGCATATTCAGGAAGCCGGTGATATTATTGGCATTGGTATTGATAGGATCATTGATGCTGCGGGGCACCGAACCCAATGCCGCTTCATGCAGCACGACATCACATCCATTCACCGCCTCACGGCAGGTATCCAGGTCGCGGATATCGCCTTCGATGAATCGGAAGTTTGGTTTCCCAATCAGCGGCTCGATATTATGCCGGAAACCCGTACTTAGATTATCCAAGCACACTACATCGTAACCATTATTCACGAAATACTCACAAAGGTTACTGCCTATAAACCCGGCTCCTCCGGTAATTAACAGTTTCATATTATCAAATTATAAATTATGCCAAACCTCTTCCTGCCAGTTTAAACCAGTTCCATGCAAAGCATGTCGCGATGGTAAATATGCACCATGCTAAATACCACACCCGATGTTTTTTTCGCATATTGGTAATTGCATAGGCTGCAAATAGCATCTCGAACGGCATCACCGGAATATGGAATCGCAGCGAGTGGGCAAATTGAGTAAAAGTCAACATCAACAGGTAGCCTAATAGCATCGCTAAAGGCAAGGTATATTGCCGCCAGTCCCCTGTTAATAAAAGCATCACCATCGCTAATATCACCAAACCGGACATGATATTGCGCATCCAGTTTCCTCCATGTATCAAACGCATATCTTCTTGTCCCTCTATTCCAGTTACCATAGTAGGAAACGGGATTGTAAAAATCAAAGGGGCAAAGACTGCTGCACCCGCGTATTTAGCAAATTTATTTCCTGATCCCTTTTTATCTTTTTTTTCTCCATATCTGTACTCAAGACTTGTCTCTTGTTGTTTCTGGATATCAGCACTTGTAACTTCTCGGATCTCATACATAATGGTATCTGAAGCGGTCATAAATAAAATTCCTGCCAGTGTAAAACCCAGTATAATTTTCTTTCCAAGACTTACGATTCGGCCGCTTATCATTACCAGTGCGAAGAACAATGCTATAAACGCAATCATACCCAAAACTGTACGAAACATAAATAAAGCTAATCCCGTAATAACCATCGGCGCTATGGTAGCAAAGGTATATTTGCGGTTACGAAGCAGGCGGTCTGACATATCAATAAACAGCACTACCAAGAACGTCATAAACACCTCTTTGAGTGTCAACCCAGAATAACATATCAACACAGGATGCAGCATACAAAAAATAGCAGCAATACGAGCTGTTGTCTCGTTCATAGATCTCCGTGCTATGCGATAGATAACAACTGCCGTATATGCGCCAAAGAAAGCATTAATGATTAGAATAAAAAACACAGCGGTATTTCCATCAAAAATACGTACTGGTAACAATATATACAACGGGAAACCAGAATCACTGATTGATGTAGCAGATAATTGAGAGAAAACATCCATAAAATATCCTCCCTCCCATCCATCTGCCAACCATTTAGCCGTATTAATATACTCTGCAGAATCCGCAGCCCCAAATTCATGCGGTTGACCTGTCATAGTAAGATAAAAGAAGTAGATAAAGGTCACATACGCCGCTCGTATCCAAAAGCCTGTTTGGAAGAGTTTCTTCTCGAAGGCTTTCGGTTTACGTATTCTCAGCACGCTCCATTCTCGAGAGTACTTGACGCTTAGGAAGAAGAACCCGGCTACCCATGCGATACCAAAGAGCATAAAATACCACTCCGTACCACGACCGGCAAACAAGACATTCACACCCACTAACGCCACCATATAGGTAGCAAAGGCATACGTCGCGAACCAGTTCGGCAGGCTGTTGGTGATCAGCGCCTTACCCGCCATGAGTTGCTGTCCCCATCGCGCGCGGCGAGTCATCGGTCTCGGCGGCATGGGAGGCAGGAACGGCGCTCCCTGCGGCATGGGTGGCTGCGGGGGCGTTGGGGGTTGGGTATTTGGATTGGCAGTATTATTCATTTCAGCCTGCAAAATTATAAAAAAAAATCCATATACACAAGTATATGGACAGAAAAATACTTTTTTTCTTCATTTTTGCTCTGAAATCAACAAAAAACAACAGCGGTTCTTTACCACTGCTGTCATATTAATCGTTTAGGTATTTATACTGGTATCGCGAATGGTTTTTTTATAATGTCGCCATAATAAAGTGGCGGTAATATAAAATTATTCAGCGGAGTATTCATCGTCTTCTCATGTATTACTCCCCTTAGCGTACCATATCCTAGTGAAGCAAATTGGACTAATAGAGCCGAATCAAAGACATATTGATTCTCTTGACGAATGTTTTCAAGCGAATCAGCCATTATCTCAAAATAGCAAATTATTGCTATCTTTAATAATGGTTTATCATCCTTAAACATCGTAACTTCTATACGACTACTCAATACATTTTGATCTTTGTCATAACTGAACTGCGTATCCGTCCGGAATGACACCTCCTCTGTCTGTTCTAAATAATTTTCAAGAAACGTAGCAAACTGAGGAACATCAATCTTACGGAAACGATATTGTACTTGGGTTTTCATATTCTTCTACTTTTTTAATATGCGACCATTCTGACATTTACTCGTTGATACCTGTTTTTCCCACTAATATCTTTTGAGTATATTGGACTAAACTCGACATCGTCGGAAGCATCATAAGGTTTTGCCGATTTAATGATAAGTGCTTGCTCATATGGCCTTGCTACACTTATTAAATTTTCTTCCAGAACATCTTGTAACTTACATATTGTTTCGAGAGTCAGATTTTCCCCTCCTTTCAATAGTTTGCCTACATATACCGGACTCACGCCCATTTTATCCGCAAGCTCACGCTGGGTCATTTCATTCACCCGCATATAATAATGCAGCGCCAACGCGATATCTTGCGAATAAGTTAACCACGCTCTGCTCTCCCTCCGTTCTTGGATTCTTCTCTGTGCGCGTTCGTTGCGCGGCTTGGCGATTTCTTGTAGCCGCTCCATGTTGATAGCCATAATGTGTATAGGGTTTTATTGTTTATAAATCTTGTGCATCAATGATTCCGTTTTGAATCAACCATGTCCTAACTTTATCAATATTTTGAAGAACATGCTTCTGCAAATCCGGTGAATCTTGAATCTTATCAGCCAATTTAATTCCTCCACCGGTGATGACGTACAAGTTGCTTTTTAGTTTGATGGCATACATTCTCAGGAAGGACGGTCTTCCCGTACCGTATGATTTCATCGGAGTATATTCATATACTTGGTACTTCCCACCTAAAAAATTAAAATGAGAATCATAATCTGGTGTCTTGCCCTGGTCCGCATTTTTACACAAATCGAAAAAAAGGTCTTCTAATTCTATCGCTTCTTCTCTAACTTTACGAGCCGCGCTTTCCGGAGTATAACACTTGCCCCATATAGGATTATTGAGATATTCTTGATGAGATTGCATAAACTCAACAACCTCCGCCATATCGTTCCATGCATCAAATAATCGATCGAATTCGCTTGAATCTTGACCATCATACTTGATGCTATAGATATATGGTTTATATATTTCTTCTATCTCCATTTATTAACTTATAAGTTATCATAAGTTCAAAAACCGACGCAAAATTACTACAAATTTCTGACATACGCAAATATTTTTAAGAAAAAAATTAACTTTTAGGTTATTTTTACGCATTTTCTACATTCAAGCAAGATTTTCGTCTCTATTTTTGCAAAAAAAGCGCTCCCCGTAGAGGGGAACGCTCCTTTACACTTTTAAACTTTTTACACTGTACACCATACACTGATCTTGGGGTCCCCAGAGTAAACCGAAGCCGAAGGCTGTTTGCTATGGGGAGGGGAGCAGGGGTAAGGCGAGTTTCCACTGAGCGACGGAGTCGCGAGTCGTAACGAGCCTTATGCATGCGACTGGTCGTATTCGTCGCCACAGACCTTCCAATACCAGGCGAGCATGGTCTTCTTGCCGTTGGACTCGTTTCGCTGGGCGGCGAAGGCAATCTGGTCGTCGGTGATCTTCGAGAGATCCTCCTTACGCTCCGCGATCATCGCGCGTACCGAGGTGAAACGTGCTCGGGCCTGCAGCTCTTTCGGGCTGAGCGGCGTGGTGCGCTTCTGCGGGGTACGCATGTACAAACGGTTACATTTGTTGTTGGTCGTTGCCGCTACGCGGTGGGTAGCCAGGAGCATCTTCTCGCAGCTGTGCTGCCCGCTCTTACTGGGTTTTGCCAATGCGCCGGATACATGATCGATTCCGGCAGAATAAGTTACATTTGCCATAGTTAATAAAATTTTAGGTTTAACATAAAATTTGGGGTCTCCGACGGGCGCTAACGGAGTGCACCCGGTGGGGAGAGCGGAGACAATGGTCGCACCTACGATTTAGCGGAGCGGTATCGTTCTTGCGATCCATTTGCCGAACGCGAGGTTTGGTTTGATTGAACAATAGGTTTGATCTTTTATTTAACCGAAAACTCGGGCTTTGCCCTCTTAGAAAACGCGGAATCCCGGTTGCTAACCCGCAACACTGCGTGATAGTTCTTCTATCTGCTTGTGAGCAAGTTCCCTGACATCTATAAGCCCTCTCCCGCTTGGCTGTAGCGATTCTCTCTCCATCCGGATTCCTTCAAGAAAACGGCCAAAAACATTTTTACACCCGCATTGCGAAGCAGTTTTCTCCGCCGCTTTGCTCTGTCGATTACAACGAATCGTTTTCTTTTGTTTTCTGACTCTGAATAGATGGCAGGCGTTGCAGGAATTAAACAACTGTGTTGTGAGAGGAATTGGTATTTAGGGTGCGCCGGAAGCTCGCTTACGAGCGCCCCTAATTATCGGGGTCCCCGATGCATGCAGGCATGCAGTGGGGAGTTGCGTAGCGCAATACGAAGCGTCATCGAGCAGTATTACTGCGAGTCACGCTAGTATTGTGGCGAGCAAGAGGCGCGTAGGCCGAAATTCCGCAACGGATGACAGCTATCAGAGGGTTTTCTAAAAGCCGAAGGCGCGTTTTTGGTTACAAATAATAATTAATACTTCCGACTACCGTCGTACGATTCGACGGTTTTGGTTTGGATGACGACGGAGGTGTCGCCGCGTTGCCATGCTTCCGAACGGGTGGTGACGGTTCGGGTGACGTTGCAGGAACTCAGTCCCAGACCCGCTATTACAATAATGGTAATCGTTATTACCATGGGGCCCCCGAAAATTTTACATTTTTGGGGAAAGCGTAGGGCAAGGCGAAAGATCCCATGAGCGACGTGGTCGCGAATCGTTCTGAGCCTTAGCCTAAGCGTGGAGATTACCAGTTTCAGGATTTCTTTCTTAGTCATAATAATTTAGATTGATTTTTTTATTAATCGAAAATTACGCAGTAATAATCGTATGAGCCTTTGGCGAATAAAG